>Ga0209966_1000056_pt1 | contig 49539 bp, 49 predicted proteins | sample RhisoiCoNPM_FD_187575 | JGI IMG/M metagenome (GOLD analysis project Ga0209966, IMG submission 187575) | Arabidopsis thaliana rhizosphere microbial communities from the Joint Genome Institute, USA, that affect carbon cycling - Rhizosphere... | ecosystem: Host-associated > Plants > Roots >... | reverse complement strand
CCGGCTCCTGCCACTGCGGCGCTGTGCGCTTCGAGGCCGACCTCGACCTGACGCAGCCGACCTTCCGCTGCAACTGCTCGATCTGCCGGCGCACGCGCTTCTGGGCGGCGGTGGCGCGGCCCGAGCAGTTCCGGTTGCTGGCGGGTCAGGGCGAGTTGACCGAGTACCGCTTCAACACGCGCAAGAACCAGCATTTCTTCTGCCGCCACTGCGGCGTGCGCGCCTTCGGTGTGGGCAACGACACGCCGATCGGCCAGATGGTCGGCGTGAACATCGGCTGCCTCGAAGGCGTGTCGGAGGACGAACGGGCGCGCATCCCGATCGTCCATGTGGACGGCATGAACGACCGGATGGAAGCTCCCGCCTTCGTCGCCCATCTCTGACCCAGGGCCGCAAAGCGGCCCTCGTCCGTCTGACCTCGAGCGTTTTGGGCCCCTTGCGACGCAGCCGAGCAGCGCAGCGGCGGGCGGATCAAGTCGCAAAGTCAAACCCTGCCAGCGCGACTCGCCGGTCGCGGAGCCCCTCCGATAATCCGGCGATGGACGCCTCCCCGATCACCCTCGCCTCCCTCCACGCCTATCCCGTCAAGTCCTGCGCCGGTGTCACGCTGCCCGAGGCGATGCTCATCGAAACCGGCCTGGAGTTCGACCGCGCCTGGATGCTGGTCGACGCCGAGGGCGAGTTCCTCAGCCAGCGCGAGCTGCCGCGCATGGCGCTGGTCACGACCGACCTGCGCCACAGCGAGCTGGTGCTGCGCGCCCCCGGCATGCTGCCGCTGCACCTGGCGCTCGACACGGTGGAGCAGCCGACGCGGGTGCGCGTGTGGAACGACGAGGTGGCCGCCTACGACATGGGCGAACTGGCCGCCACCTGGTTCAGCAACTTCCTGCGCCAGCCGCTGCGGCTGGTGCGCTTCGACCCGCAGCAGCGGCGCCTGTCCAACCGCGCCTGGACCGGCGACATCGAGGCCGAGAACGCGTTCAGCGACGGCTACCCGATCCTCGTCGTCTCCAACGCCTCGCTCGCGGCGCTGAACGAGCGGCTCGCCGCCAAGGACGTGGCGCCGGTGACGATGGCGCGCTTTCGCCCCAACCTCGTGCTCGACGGGCTGGACGCGCATGGCGAGGACTACCTCGACGAGATCGCCTTCGACGCCCCCGAGGGCCCGGTGCGGCTCAAGCTCGTCAAGCCCTGCCCGCGCTGCCCGATCCCGAACGTCGACCCGGCGACCGGCATACCCGGCACCGAGCCCGGCGACACGCTGGCCGGCTACCGCGCCGATGCGCGCGTCGACGGCGCCATCAGCTTCGGCATGAACGCGGTGATCGTCGAAGGCCTCGAATGCACGTTGCGCGCCGGCATGGCCGGCCGCGCGACGCTCAAGTTCTGAGCCGCGCGATGGCGGCTCCCGGCGCGGCGCCCGGCCTGCGCACCTGGCAGCTGTTCGCGCTGTGCGTCGGCATCTGGGGCACGACCTGGCATGTCATCACCTGGCAGCTCGGCGCCACGCCGCCCGAGCTGGCGGTGGCGCTGCGCTTCGGGCTGGCCGGCCTGCTGGTGCTGGCCTGGCGCGCGGCCTGCGGCGATGCGCTCGGCTTCGGCGCGCGCGCCCACGCCCTGTTCGCGCTGCAGGGCGTGTTCATGTATTCGCTGAGCTACGTCTGCGTCTACCACGCCGAGCGGCACGTGCCCTCGGGGCTGGTCGCCGTAGGCTACTCGGCCAGTCCGCTGCTCAACGGGCTGGCGGCGCGCGTGCTCTGGGGCGTGCGCTTCCCGAAGCGCTTCCTCGCCGGCGGCGTGCTCGGCGTGGCCGGCGTCGCGCTGATCTTCGCGCCGGAGTTCGCGCGTGCCGGCGCCGCGGGCGCCGTGGCGCTGGGCGCGGCGTTCACGGTGGCGTCGGTGCTGCTGTCCTCGGTCGGCAGCCTGACGGCCAGCCGCAACCGCGTGCGCGGCCTGCCGATGTGGCCGGCGCTGGGCTGGGGCATGGTCTACAGCGCGCTGTCGTCGGCGCTGGTGCTGCTGGTCGTCGCCGAGGACGCCGCGGCGCTGCTGCCGCCGTCGCCGCTGGCCGCGCCGCTGTGGTGGGTGGCGCTGGTCTACCTGGCGCTGGCCGGCTCGGTGCTGACCTTCGCGGCCTTCCTGACGCTGCAGGACCGCGTCGGGCCCGGCCCGTCGTCGGCGGTTGGCGTCGCGGCGCCGGTGCTGGCGATCGTGGTGTCGATCGCGCTCGAGGGCTACCGCCCCGGCTGGGAGACGGCCGCCGGCGTCGCGCTCGCGGTCTGGGGCAATTGGTGGATGCTCAAACGCTGAACCGGCGCGTCGGCAGCGGGATGCGCTCGGTCTCGCCGGGCACCCGGCCGAGGCGGTCGGCCTCCCAGTCGTCGGCGGCCTGCACGATGCGCTCGCGGCGCGACGAGACGAAGTTCCACCACAGGTAGCGCGGCCCGAGCGGCGCGCCGCCGATCAGCACGACGCGCGCCGCCTGCGGCGCGGTCAGCGCCAGCTCGGCGCCGGCCGGCAGCACGGCCAGCACACCGGGCTCGACGCGGCTGCGCTCACCGTCGGCGCCGACCAGCTCGTAGGACGCGTCGACGCCGTACAGCGCGCGTTCCTCGGCATCCGGCAGGGCGATCGCCGCCCCGGGCGCCAGCGCGTAGTCGACGTACAGCGTCGGCGAGCGCGTACTCACCGGCGAGCGCAGCCCGTGCGCCGCGCCGATCAGCACCCGCGCGCAGGCGCCGCCGGCCTCGTGCTGCGGGAGGCGCGCGGCCGGCGTGTGCTCGAAAGCCGGCTCGCACTCCTCGTCGGCCACCGGCAGCGCAGCCCACAACTGCAGGCCGTGGCTGCTGCGGGTGCGGCCGCGCAGGTCCTCGGGCGTGCGCTCGGAGTGGACGATGCCGCGCCCGGCGGTCATCCAGTTGATCGCGCCCGGCTCGATGCGCTGCGAGACACCGGTCGAGTCGCGGTGCTGCATCGCACCCTCGAACAGGTAGGTCACGGTCGCCAGGCCGATGTGCGGATGCGGCCGCACGTCGTGATCGTCGGCCGGCCCGGCGGTGACGGGGCCGAAGTGGTCGAAGAACAGGAAGGGGCCGACCGCCTGGCGCGCCACTGCCGGCAGCAGCCGGCGCACGGTGAAGCCGCCGCCGAGGTCCTTGGCGCGGGGGGTGAGCAGTTGCAGGTCCATCGCGCGACTCCGGCTCCGTGACGGGAGCCCGCAGTGTCGCGCGATCGCGCTCTTTCGTCGCAGCTCAGAGCACGAGCTGGCGGCGCCGCCGCTGCGTCAGGTCGATGTAGCGCTGCAGCAGGCGTTCGCCTTCGCCGCCGAGCTTGCCCATGCCGCACCCCAGGCGCACGCCCTTGGACTCGTGGTGCAGCAGCGTCACGTGGTGGAGGGTCAGGCTGACGGTGAAGCGGGTGTCGCCGTCGAGCTCGACCACCACCTGCTCGATGCACACGCCGGGCTCGATCTCCGGCACGTCCTCGGGCAGGAAGAGCGCGATGCCGCCGATGCTGACGTCGACGACGCGCAGCTCCAGCGCCATGTCGGGCAGCGCCGGATGGCGCATGCGCGCGACCGGGCGGGTGCTGAGCAGCGGGCGCACGCGGAAGCTGCCGCGGCGCTGGAAGCGGTAGAGCTCGCGCGGGAAGCGCACGTTGAGCGCGCTGCCGTTGTGGCCGCGCACCAGCACGATGTCGTGCAGGTCGAACTGCAGCTTGACGCTGTCGAGGTAGCCGACCGCGACCACCTCCTCGCTCTCCAGCAGGCTCTGCATCTGCACGTCGTGCACGTTGGCGCTCAGGCACAAGAGGCCGCGCTGCGGATCGAGCGCCCAGACGGTGGCGCTGCAGGTGGCGCCCTCCGGCGTGCTCAGCGTCAGCGCGATGTTGGCGTCGGCGAGCTGCTTGAGCAGCGCCAGCACCTCGGCCGGCGAGGCGACGCGGAACTCGGCGAGCCCTCGGCCCTGGGCTGCCATCGCGTCGAGCGGCATCGGCAGTGTTTCCATCGGTTCCTCTTGGGTTCCGGGCGCCGCGGCGCTCAGTGCAGCATCTTGGGACGGCCGGCCATCAGGCGGTCGAGGTCCTCCAGCCAGGGCTCGGCCAGGTTGCGGATCTCGGCATCGTTGACCAGGATGCGCTTCATGATGCGGCCCTTGAGCTGGCGCTCGTCGCGGCCGAGTTCCCGGCTCGAAGCGGCATGCTTGAGCTGCGAGATCAGCAGCGCGCAGGCGCCTTCGAGCTTGACGACTTGGTCCCAGTCGCCGCCGCGCGCCGCCTCGAGCATCTGCTCGCTGGCCTGTTCGATGGCTTCGTAGTACTGAAGCAGGGCGGAAGACATCGTCATGGCTCCGGCAGGTTGGGGTTTCGGATCAGCTTGCCCGCCGCTCATGCGCGCGCCGCCAGCGGGTCGATGTTCTGCCAGGCGTCGCGCAGCGGCGTCAGCAGTTCGACGCACTCGTTCAACGCCGCATCGTCATGGTGCAGGTTGGCATGCGTCAGGCGTTGCACGATGTAGCCGTACAGCCCGTCGAGGTTGGCGGCCAGCTCGCCGCCGGCGCGGCGGTCGAGGCCGCCGCGCAGCCCCTCCTCCAGGATGCGCACGGCACGGGCGCAGCGCTCGCCCTTGGTGGCATGGTCGCCGCGCGCCAGCGCGCCGCGCGCCTGGGCGACGGCGTCGATCGCGCCGTCGAACAGCATCTTGACCAGCCGATGCGGGCTCGCGTCCCCCACCACGCTCTCGACATGAACGCGCTGATACGTGCCGGCGAAAGTTCTGTGGGGCGCGAACATGGCGGGGTGCTCCGTTATGAGGTTGTGCAGACCCTCCAGTTATCGGCTGGACGCCGGCCCAACTTAAACCGCCCGCTCGGTGGGAGATGGGCGATCCCGACCCTGCTTTTCGCGGGCGGGCCGGCCCGAAACGACAGACGCCCGCAAGGCGGATCGCGCTTGCGGGCGTTGGGGGCCGGCCGAGGCTGGCGCCGTCAGTCGCTGTCGTACAGGTTCATCTTGTTCCAGTTGGTGACCTGCTGGTTCATGTAGGCGCTGAGGCTGTTGAGCTGCGCCATGCTGGTGTCGAGCGCCGCGTACTGGCGCAGCAGGCGCTCCTCGATGCGCACCAGGCGGTCCTCGTAGCGCGCCTGGTCGCGCTCGTTGCGGCTGATCGTCGCGCGCAAGCCCTCGGCGCGCGTCGTCAGCAGCCCTTCGGCGCCGACCGCCGCGTCCGCCAGCGCCTTGAAGCGCGGGCCGAACCCGGTCTGCGCCGTCGTGAACGCGGCCGACACGGCGGTGGGGTTCTGCAGCGCGGTGTTGAGCTTGCTCTCGTCGAGCTTGATCAGGCCGTCGCGCTGCAGCTCGAGCCCGAGGTCCGACAGCTGGCGGAACTGCGGCGACGCGGTGGAGGCCTGTTGCACCATCTGGCGCAGCTTGTTCTCCAGGCTGACGGCCGTGCGGTCGCCCTGCAGCGCGCCCGCGGCCTTGCTGGCCTCGTCGTAGTTGGTCTGCTGCGCGAGGAAGCGGGCGATGTCGTTGAAGGCGGTGACGAAGTCGGTCACCGTCTTGCGCATCGCCGCGGTGTCGATGCCGACGTTGATCGTCACCGGCGTCGTCGTGGTGCGCGACAGCGTCATCGACAGGCCATCGACGACATTGGTCAGCGTGTTGGTCGCCGAGGTCAGCCCCAGGCCGTTGATCGTGAAGGCGGCGTCGGCCGCCGCCTGGATCTGGCTCAGGCCGCCGCCGCTGGTCAGCGCGGCCAGGCTGCCGCCGACCTCCTGGGTCACGGTGATCGTGTTGGCCGCGCCGGTGGTGCGCGAGCTCAGGACCAGCCGCGCACCGCTGGCATCGCTGACGATCGACGCATTGACGCCGGCATTGGCGGCGTTGATGGCATCGCGGATGCCGGCGAGCGTCTGGTTCTCGGTCGTGATCTCGACGGCAACGGCCGTGCCGCTGCCGACCTGGATGTTCAGCGTGCCGGTGCCCATGACCGTGCTGCTGCCGCCGGCCTGCGGTGCCGAGGCCACGGACTGCGCCGCGGCCAGCGTCGTCACCTCGACGCGGTAGCTGCCGGGCGAGGCGGTCGCCGACGCGGTGGCCGACACGGTGTCGATCGCCGTGCTGCCGGCGGTGTTCTTGCTCCAGCTCGCCGGCTTGGCCAGCTCGCCGGCCGCCGACTGCAGGTTGGCCGCATAGCTCTGCAGCAAGCCGAAGGACGACAACTGCGTCGTCAGCTCGGTCTTGCGCACCTGCAGCGCCTCGATCGGCCGTCGCTCGAGAGCGACCAGCTGCGACACGATGCCGTTGACATCGAGACCGCTGCCGAGGCCGGGGGATGAGATCGCCATGGGATGGGGTTCCGTTCGGAAGCTTTATCGGCGCCGGCGCCCCGCACTTGAGGCCGGAGCTGATGCGAACCGCGCGACCGGCCAACCCAGGGGCGGCAGCGGGTCCGGCTCAGCCGGCCCGCTCGCCGCAACGGGGTGGGTCACTTCAACAACGACAGCACCTGCTGCGGCAACTGGTTGGCCTGGGCGACCATCGCCGTGCCGGCCTGCTGCAGGATCTGCGCACGCGAGAGGTTCGCGGTTTCCATCGCGAAGTCGGCGTCCATGATGCGGCCGCGCGCGGCCGACAGGTTCTCGGCCTGGATCTGGATGTTCGCCACCGCGTTCTCGAAGCGGCTCTGCAGCGCGCCGAGCGTGCCGCGCGCGCTGTTGACCTGGTCGAGCGCGCTGTCGATCTTCTTCAGCGCGATCCACGCGTCCTTGTCGGTCGTCACGTCGACGGTATCGATGCCCTGGCCTTCGGCCGCGGTGTTGACGACGAAGGTCTCGTTCGCGACGCCAGTCGTTGCGGTCGTGAAGCCGGCCATGGTCGGCACGAAGGCGAGGCCGGTGGCGGCGTCGACCTTGGACGACAGCAGCTCGATGTCGACGGTACCGTCGCCGTTGTCGACCAGGAAGGCCGAGACCCCCGAGTCGGCGGTCTTGCGGTTGATGGCCTCGACGACCTCGCCCATGCGCTCGCGCGCCGTCGACGCCTCTGCGATCTCGCCGAGGTCGGTGGCGATGCCGTCGACCGTGATGGTGAGCGTGCCGGCGGCGATCTCGGTCAGCGTGGTGATGTCGGCCGGGTCGCTGTCGACGTCGATGCCGGCCACCGTGACCGCCGAGTAGTCGACGTTGGCAAGCTGCGCCGCGCGGGTGTCGACCAGCGAGCCGACGGTGATGCTGTCGCCCGAGTTGGCGCCGATCTGGAAGGTCGCCGCGGTGAAGGAACCGTCGAGCAGCTTCTTGCCGTTGAACGACGCGCCCTTGGCGACGCGGTCGATCTCGTCGGCGAGCTGCGTGACCTCGGCCTGCAGGGCCGCGCGGTCCTCGGCGCTGTTGGTGGCGTTGGCGGCCTGCACGGCCAGCTCGCGCATGCGTTGCAGCATGTCGCCGACCTTGCCCAACGCGCCTTCGGCGGTCTGCGCCAGCGAGATGCCGTCATTGGCGTTGCGCGCCGCGACGTTCAGGCCGCGCACCTGGGTGTTCATGCGCTCGGCGATCGCCAGGCCGGCCGCATCGTCCTTCGCGCTGTTGACGCGCAGGCCCGAGGACAGGCGCTGCATCGAGGTGGCCAGCGAGGACTGGCTGGTGTTCAGATTCCGCTGCGCATTCAGCGAGATCACGTTCGTGTTGATGGTCTGGGCCATGGAAGTTCTCCAAGAAGGATCGACGATTCCCGGCCCGGAGCCGGCATTTCCTGTTCGGTCACTTCATTCTTCGACAGGCCCGCTTGTGCATAAGCCCCGAAAAGCACCGCGCTTCCGGCGCATTTCGAGGCTGTACAGAAAAAAGGGGGCTGCCCTTGCGGACAGCCCCCTTGGGCGCTTCGTCAGGCCGCGGTCGCCCGCGGCCGGCGCGATCAGCGCAGCAGCGACAGCACTTGCTGCGGCAGCTGGTTGGCCTGGGCGACCATCGCCGTGCCGGCCTGCTGCAGGATCTGGGCGCGCGACAGGTTCGACGTTTCCGTCGCGAAGTCGGCGTCCATGATCCGGCCGCGGGCCGCCGAGGTGTTCTCGGCCTGGATCTGGATGTTGGCGACCGCGTTCTCGAAGCGGCTCTGCACCGCGCCGAGCGCACCGCGGGCGCTGTTGACCTGGTCGAGCGCGCTGTCGATCTTCTTGATCGAGACCCACGCGTCCTTGTCGGTCGTGATGTCGATCGCGTCGATGCCGGTGTCGCCGTTGTTGGCCACGAGGGTCGGGGCGGCGAAGCCGGTGGCGGCGGCGGTGAAGCCGGCCGAGAAGGTCGGCACGACGGCGTCGCCGTTGGCATCGACTTCCGAGGACAGCACTTCGAGGTCGAAGGTGCCGTCGCCGTTGTCGACCAGGTAGGCCGAGACGCCGGTGTCGCTGGTCTTGCGGTTGATCGCCTCGACCACCTGGCCCAGGCGCTCGGTGCCCGAGCTGGCCGCCTCGATCTCGCCGAGGTCGGTGGCCACGCCGGCGACCGTGATCGTCAGCGTGCCGGCGGCGATGTCGGCGTCGAAGCCGGTGAACGCGGCGTCCTCCGGGTCGACGGCGGCGACGGTGACTTCGGCGTAGGACACGTTGGCCAGGCCCGAGGCGCGGGTGTCGGTCAGCGAGCCGACCGTGATGTTCTCGCCGGCGCCGGCGCCGACCTGGAAGGCCGCCGCGGTGAAGGAGCCGTCGAGCAGCTTCTTGCCGTTGAACGACGCGCCCTTGGCGACGCGGTCGATCTCGTCGCGCAGCTGCGCCACTTCGGCCTGCAGGGCCTCGCGGTCCTCGGTGCTGTTGGTCGCGTTGGCCGACTGCACGGCCAGTTCACGCATGCGCTGCAGCATGTCGCCGACCTTGCCCAGCGCGCCTTCGGCGGTCTGCGCCAGCGAGATGCCGTCGTTGGCGTTGCGCGCCGCGACGTTCAGGCCGCGCACCGAAGCGCTCATGCGCTCGGCGATGGCGAGGCCGGCGGCGTCGTCCTTCGCGCTGTTGACACGCAGGCCCGACGACAGGCGCTGCATCGAGGTGGCCAGCGAAGACTGGCTGGTGCCCAGGTTGCGCTGGGCATTCATCGAGACGATGTTGGTGTTGACGGACATTGCCATGATCAAACTCCATTCGGTTAAGAGACTCCCGGCAAAGGACGCCGGCCTTGACGGAGCTGGGCCAACCAGACTGACTGGCTTCGCCCCGCCCTGGCCCGTCGGTGCCTCGGCGTCCTGGGGACGCTTCGGCGCTTCGGGGCCTGCATGCGCCCGGCGTGAGTCTTCCGCTTGATCTCGAAGCGAGGAGCTGTTGGTTGTGCCCTCGTCGAACCCTCGGTCGCTTACTCCGGACCCCGGAACCGGCTTGCGTCGATCCCGTTGGTGGGCTTATCGGAGCACTCGCGGCGGAACTTTAGGAACCTGTGCCGCCGGGACCGTGATCGGCTGCCTGGCGGCGTGCCGGGATCGGCCGGCACCGTGTCTGACATCGGCCGTTCGGCGCCGCGCTGGAGGGGCGCAGCGCGCCCGTGGCGGTGCGGACGGCCCGAAACGCAAAAGGCGCACGGCCGTCCTGCGACGGTCGTGCGCCCCGACCTGGGAAGGCCGCGCGGCGCGTCAGGCCGCCAGCGCCGGATAGTCGGTGTAGCCCACCGGCCCCGGCGTATAGAACGTCTGCGGGTTCGGCGCGTTCAGCGGCGCGCCGCGCTGCAGGCGCTGCACCAGGTCCGGGTTGGCGAGGAACAGGCGGCCGAAGGCCACCGCATCGGCGCGGCCCGCATCCACCGCCGCCATCGCCATCGCGCGGTCGTAGCCGTTGTTGGCGATGTAGCTGCCGCGGAAGGCGCGGCGCGCCCAGGCGAAGTCGAAGCCCGGCACGTCGCGCGGGCCGCCGGTGGCGCCCTCGATCCAGTGGATGAAGGCGATGCCGCGCCGGTCGAGCTGCTCGACCAGGTGGCCGAACACGGCCTGCGGCTCGCTGTCGGCGAGGTCGTTGAAAGGCGTCACCGGCGACAGCCGGATGCCGGTGCGGCCGGCGCCGGCCTCGGCTGCCACCGCGTCGACCACCTCGAGCGCGAAGCGCGTGCGCTTCTCGGGCGAGCCGCCGTAGGCATCGCTGCGGCGGTTGGCGCCGTCGCGCAGGAACTGGTCGATCAGGTAGCCGTTGGCGCCGTGGATCTCGACGCCGTCGAAACCGGCGCGCATGGCGTTGGCGGCGCCACGGCGGAACTGCTCGACGACCTCGGCGATCTCGGCCTCGCTCAGCGCCTGCGGCACCGGCACCTCGACCTTGCCCTGGTGCGTGTAGGCGACGACGCCCTGCGGCGCGACGGCCGACGGCGCCAGTGGCTGGAAGCCGCCGTTGAGCGCCGGGTGGGTGATGCGCCCCACATGCCAGAGCTGCGCGACGATCTTCGAGCCGGCCGCGTGCACCGCGTCGGTGATGCGCCGCCAGCCCTCGACCTGCGCGTCCGAATAGATGCCGGGCGTGGCCATGTAGCCCTTGCCGGCCGGCGCGACCTGGGTGCCCTCGCTGATGATCAGCCCGGCGTTGCTGCGCTGGCGGTAGTACTCGACGTTCATCTCGCTGCCCGGGATGTCGCCGCGCGGCTCGTCGGCGCGGCTGCGCGTCAGCGGCGCCATCACGACGCGGTTGGCGACGGCGATGTCGCCGATGCGGCCGGGCTGGAACAGACGGGAGGTGTCGGCGCCGGCGGCCAGTGCGACGGCTTGGGGCAGGGGTGCGTTCATGGCGTGTGCTTGAAGGATTTGACAATCGACCAGGATCGGTTGATGGCTATTCTCTTGATTCCACATTGACCCTACATTTCGCATGTAGAGATACTATTTATTCCCGCAAGGAATACTTTGAGCATGGACCGGCTGCGCCTCATCGAGACCTTCGTGCGCGTCGTCGAGTCGGGCAGCTTCTCGGCGGTGGCGCGCGAGGAGCGCACCACCCAGTCGGCCATCAGCAAGCAGGTCCAGGCGCTCGAAGCGCAGCTCGGCGTGCGTCTGCTGGTGCGCTCGACCCGCCAGCACGCGCTGACCGAGGCCGGCCAGCACTATTACGAGCGCTGCCTGCAGGTGCTCGATACGCTCGAAGAGGCCCGCCTCGAGGTGCACCGGGCCGAGCACGAGGTCAGTGGCCTGGTGCGCGTCGCTTCGGCGGTCGCCTTCGGCCGGCGGCACATCGTGCCGCGACTGGGCGGCCTGTATGCCCGCCATCCCCGGCTGCGCGTCCACCTCGCGCTCAACGACAGCTTCGTCGACCTGGTCGAGGGCGGCATCGACGTGGCCTTCCGCATCGGCGAACTCAAGGACAGCCGGCTGATCGCGCGGCGCATCGGCACCGCCCATCGCGCCCTGGTGGCGACCCGCGAGTACCTGGCGCGGCACGGCGAGCCGAAAGTGCCCGAGGACCTGACGCAACACAACTGCCTGGTCTACACATCGCTCGTCAGCCTGGACGAATGGCACTTCGTCGGCCCGGGCGGCGAGGCCCGCAGCGTGCGCGTGACCGGTAGCTTCGAATCCGACAACTCGGAGGCGATCCTGCAGGCCACCCTCGCAGGCTATGGCATCGCCTACTCGCCGCTTTGGCACTACGGCGATGAACTTCGCGCCGGCCGGGTGCGGCTCGTGATGCCCGATTGGCGGCCGCCTGCCTTGCCGCTGCACGTCGTGTTCCAGCCGGCCCGCCGGCCCTCGCTGAAGCTGAAGCTGTTCGTCGACTACTTCGAAGCCTCGTTCCGCCAGGACCCGGACATCGAGCCGGCCCTCGGCGCCTGAAGACGCCGAGGGCCTGCGAGCGCAGGCAGCGGGCTCAGGCGGCCGCGGGTGCCGGCGATCGCCGCGCGTCGAGGCTCGGCGCACCGACGCCGAGCGCCGCGACGACGAACAGGCCGCCGGCGACCGACAGGTTCTTCATGAACATCAGCTGCTGCACCATCGCCTGCTCGGCCGGCACGGCCCAGAAGGCATGGAAGAGCACGCTCGCGGCGAGCGTGAACGCTCCGAGCGCCAGCGCGGCCCAGCGGGCCTGGAAGCCGATGACCAGCGCCAGACCGCCGAACAGCTCGAGCAGACCGACGCCGACCGCCAGGACCTCGCCGAACGGCAGCCCGCCGCTGGCGATGTAGCCGGCCGTGCCGGAAACGTTCGTGAGCTTGCCGAAGCCGGCGACGATGAACATCAGCGCCAGCAGGAGGCGGCCGCCGACGAGCAAGGGGGTGTTCAGGGAATTCAACATTCTTGATGCTCCGTGGTGTGGGTTGTCGGGGCTCCGCATTCATTGCGGATCCTTCGTGCACGGAACGAATGCTAGGGGTCGAGGCGAGCGGCTTGGGGGCGCCGCATTGACGGCATCGTTCTAAGTTTCAGAACGGTCAGCCTGATCCGCGCGCCGGCGGGCAGTCGGCCGGATGGAGGCATTTGCACGCCTGGCGCGACCCGTGCCGCCGCGCTCCGTCGCGAAAGGCCGAACCTCGTCGCAAACTCGCCGAGTGCAGCCGGCCGCAAGCGCGCTGAGGCTCCGGGAGAAGTCGATGAACAAGACAAAGAAGAATCAGGATGCCAGCCGGGCGGATGCCGAGCGCCGCTCGGGGCGCGACCGTCGCCAGCGCGACGCTGGGGCGCCATCGGGCACGCGTGACCGCCGCACGGGCATCGAGCCGCGCCGCCCGGAGGCCGTCGAGCTCGATCTCACGCTGTCGCAATGGACCGCGCTGAACGACGAGTTTTCCCAGCTTTCCCGGACGGCGGCGGCGATGCCGCGAGAGACGGGCGGCTGAGCGATCGCCGGCGCGGTCATCTCGCTAGGACGCGGCCACCCGCCGAGCCTCGCAGGAGAAGCAACCGGCCCGGGCGTTGTGCAGTTGCACGTACCGGACCTCGTGACGGGCGAACAGGCGCTCCAGCACTTCGGTCGCGAGCTCGCCGTCGCACAGCTCCGCGGCGACCAGCAGGTGCTGGTCGTCGTAGGCGCGCGCCGAGATGGCGCGCGAGCGGACACAGGGCGGCAGCTCCCCGGGCGCCAGGATGCGTTCCTGCGCCTGGACGCGGACGAAGATCGGGCCGGATGCGCGGTAGGGCGACTCAACGGCGTGGTGGGTGTAGGACAGCAGGAACAGCTCTTCGCCGACCTCGGCATCGACCAGGCTGACGCGGCACGGGTAGCCGACCGGGCTGTCGGCCCGGACACGGCGCACGCCGAGGCGGGCGAGATCGTCCTCGCCGAGCTCGGCGAGGTGGGCGAAAGCCTCGGCGGGCAGCGCCGACAGTTGAAACGAAGGCATCGGTGTCTCCAGGGTCGCGTCAGCGCATGCTCCCCCGACGCGCCCGGCGCGGCTCGCCGGATTCGGACACGCGACTCGAACCGGCGGCGCCCCCGGGCCGCCGCTGCGACTATCCTCGCCACCGCAATCCGAGGCTCGACCTTCGCCGGCCGGCGAGTCGTGCCCGGCACCCTTCTCGATCGACGAACGACACTCTCGGAGCACGCCGGGCGCTTATGGGATGGCAAGGACACCTGAGCCTTCACTACCACCGTGACGGCGACCGCACGGTCCTGACGCATGCCCATGACGGGCCGCTGCGCGTGCTGAAGAGTCTCTACCCGGAAGCGCCATCGGTCTGCCACAACGTGCTCGTGCATCCGCCGGGCGGCGTCGTCGGCGGCGACACGCTGGCGATCGACCTGCGCGTCGGGGCCGATGCCCATGCGCTCGTCACGACGCCCGGCGCGACGCGCTTCTACCGCAGCCGCGATGCGGCGGCGACGCAGGCGCTCGACGCCTGCGTCGAGCCGGGCGCCCGGCTCGAATGGCTGCCGATGGAGACGATCTGCCATGCCGGCGCCCTCGTCGACAACCGTCTGCGCTACTCGCTGGCGCCCGGCGCCGAGATGATCGGCTGGGACCTGCTCGCGCTCGGGCTGCCGGCGAGCGACGCGCCGTTCGACGCCGGGCGCATCGACCAGCGCATCGAGATGCCCGGGCTGTGGCTTGAGCGCACCCTCGTCGACGCGGCCACCGACCGCCGGCTGCTCGATTCACCGCTCGGCTGGGGCGGCGACCGCCTGCTCGCGACGCTGTGGTTTGCCGCCGGCGCGCCGCTGGCGCGCGAACGCGTCGACGCGCTGCTCGACGCGGCGCGCGGCGTGGCCGGCGGGCATGCGCTCGCGCATCGCTGCGGCGCGACCTCGCCCGACGCCCGGCTGGTCGTGCTGCGTGTGCTGGCGCCGCGCGCCGAACCGGCCTGGACGTTGCTCACCGCGGTGTGGCGAGCCTGGCGCCAACTCGCCTGGGGCCTGGCGCCCTGCCCGCCCCGGGTCTGGCGGACCTGAGCTAGATCGCGAGCCGCTCCCGCACGCCTTCGGCGACCATGTCGGCGCCGCGGCCGCGCTGCACGACCTCGCCGCGCTCCATCACCAGGTACTGGTCGGCCAGCTCGGCGGCGAAGTCGTAGTACTGCTCGACCAGCAGGATGGCCATCGTGCCGCGGTCGGCCAGCTTGCGGATCACGCGGCCGATGTCCTTGATGATGCTGGGCTGGATGCCCTCGGTCGGCTCGTCGAGGATCAGCAGCTTCGGTCCCGCCGCCAGCGCGCGCGCGATCGCGAGCTGCTGCTGCTGGCCGCCCGACAGATCGCCGCCACGGCGGCCCAGCATCTGCTTGAGCACCGGGAACAGCTCGAACAGCTCGGCCGGGATGCTCGTGCCGCCCGGCTGGCTGGCCAGGCCCATGCGCAGGTTCTCCTCGACCGTCAGGCGGCCGAAGATCTCGCGGCCCTGCGGCACGTAGCCGATGCCCATGCGGGCGCGCTCGTAGGGCGTGCGCGGGCCGAGCGGCTGCTCGCCGAGCGTGAGGCTGCCGCTGCGCGGCTGCACCAGCCCGACCAGCGTGCGCAGCAGCGTGGTCTTGCCGACGCCGTTGCGGCCCAGCACGACCGTCACCTCGCCGGCGCGTGCCTCGAAGCCGACACCGCGCAGGATGTGCGAGCCGCCGTAGAACTGGTGGAGGTTGTCGACCTTCAGCATGGTGCCGTTCAGCGCCCCAAATAGACTTCGACGACCTGCTCGTTGGCCTGCACCTGGGCCAGCGGCCCCTCGGCCAGCACGCGGCCCTCGTGCAGCACGGTGACCTTCTTGCGCGGGTTGTCCTTCGTCAGCGCGTGGATGAAGCTCATGTCGTGCTCCACGACCACCAGCGAATGTTCGCCCTCGAGCGAGAGGAACAGCTCGGCGGTGCGCACCGTCTCCTCGTCGGTCATGCCGGCCACCGGCTCGTCGAGCAGCAGCAGCTTCGGGTCCTGCATTAGCAGCATGCCGATCTCGAGCCATTGCTTCTGGCCATGCGACAGCAGGCCGGCCGGGCGGCGCGCCTCGTCCTTCAGGTGGATCTGGCGCAGCACCGCGTCGATGCGGTCGCGCTGCGGGCCGCTGAGGCGGTGCAGCGCGGCGCGCAGCGCGCTGCGTTCGCCGGCCAGCGCGAGTTCGAGGTTCTCGAACACCGTGAGCTGCTCGAACACGCTGGGCTTCTGGAACTTGCGGCCGATGCCGGCGCGCGCGACCTGCGGCTCCTTGAGGCCCAGCAGATCGATCGTCGAGCCGAAGTAGGCCTGGCCGGCATCGGGCCGGGTCTTGCCGGTGATGACATCCATCATCGTCGTCTTGCCGGCGCCGTTGGGGCCGATGATGCAGCGCAGCTCGCCGGCGTCGATGGTCAGCGACAGCGCGTTGAGCGCCTTGAAGCCGTCGAAGCTGACGGTGATGTCGTCGAGGTAGAGGATGGGGCCGTGCGAGACGTCGAGCACGCCCGGCTCGTGGCGGCGCGCATAGCTGGCACTGCGCCCGCCGTCGTCGACCGGCCCCGCGAGCTCGGTCATGCGCTGGCGGGCCCGGCCGCCGGCGGCCATCAGCTCCGGCGTCATGCGGCCCTCCCCTTGCGCAACTTGCGCCACAGGCCGATCAGCCCCTGCGGCAGGTACAGCGTCACCGCGATGAACAGCGCGCCGAGGAAGTAGAGCCAGAACTCCGGGAAGGCCTGCGTGAACCAGCTCTTCGCGCCGTTGACGAAGAAGGCGCCGACGATCGGCCCGATGAGCGTGCCGCGGCCGCCGACCGCAGCCCAGATCGCGATCTCGATGCCGGCCGCGGGCGACATCTCGCTCGGGTTGATGATGCCGACCTGCGGCACGTACAGCGCGCCGGCGATGCCGCACAGCACGGCCGACAGCGTCCAGATCGCGAGCTTGTAGGCCACCGGGTCGTAGCCGATGAACATCGTGCGGCCCTCGGCGTCGCGGATCGCCTGCAGCACGCGACCGAACTTCGTGCCCATCAGCCAGCGCGCGCCGACGAAGGCGCCGACCAGCGTCAGCCCGGTGATCACGAACAGCGTCATGCGCATGCCCGGCGTCGCGATCGGGATGCCGAGGATGCGCTTGAAGTCGGTGAAGCCGTTGTTGCCGCCGAAGCCGGTCTCGTTGCGGAAGAACAGCAGCATCGCCGCGAAGGTCAGCGCCTGCGTGATGATCGAGAAGTACACGCCCTTGATGCGCGAGCGGAACGCGAACCAGCCGAACACGAAGGCGACGATCCCCGGCGCCAGCACCACCAGCGCCATCTGAAGCACGAAGGAATCGCTCAGCGCCCAGTGCCAGGGGAATTCCTTCCAATTCAGGAACACCATGAAGTCCGGCATGTCCGAGCGGTACTGGCCATCGCTGCCGATCTGGCGCATCAGGTACATGCCCATCGCATAGCCGCCAAGCGCGAAGAACAGGCCATGGCCGAGCGACAGGATGCCGGCATAGCCCCAGATCAGGTCCATCGCCAGCGCACAGATCGCGTAGCACATGATCTTGGCGATCAGCGCCACCGCGTAGTCGCTGAGGTGGAAGGCGCTGGTCTCGGGGATCGCGAGGTTGGCGAGCGGCACGACGACGCAGATCGCGATCACCGCGACCAGCACGCCGGTCCAGGCGCCGAGCTTCATCGCCGGGCGGGGCGCGGCAGCGGCAGGCATCACGGCGCTCATGCCTCGGCGCTCCGGCCCTTCAGGGCGAACAGCCCCGACGGTCGCTTCTGGATGAAGATCACGATGAAGACCAGCACCATGATCTTGGCCAGCACCGCGCCGGCCCAGCCCTCGAGCAGCTTGTTGACCACGCCCAGGCCGAGCGCCGCGTAGACGGTGCCGGCAAGCTGACCCACGCCGCCCAGCACCACCACCATGAAGGAGTCGACGATGTAGCCCTGCCCCAGGTCGGGCCCGACGTTGCCGACCTGGCTCAGCGCGCAACCGGCCAGGCCGGCCACGCCGGCGCCGAGCGCGAAGGCCATCGTGTCGATGCGCGCGGTGTGCACGCCTAGGCAGGCGGCCATCGGCCGGTTCTGCGTCACGCCACGCACGAAGAGACCCAGTCGTGTCTTGGCGATCAGCAGCGCCATGCCACCGAGCACCAGCCCCGCGAAGACGATGATCGCGATGCGGTTGTAGGGCAGCGTCAGGTTGCTCGCCACCGCCACGCCGCCCGACAGCCACACCGGGTTCTCGACCGGCACGTTCTGCGCGCCGAACAGCGAGCGCATCAACTGGATCAGGATCAGGCTGATGCCCCAGGTGGCCAGCAGCGTCTCGAGCGGCCGGCCGTAGAGGAAGCGGATCACGCCGCGCTCGAGGACCGCGCCGACCGCGGCGGCGGCGAAGAAGGAGACCGGGATCGCTGCCACCAGGTACCAGTCGAAGGCGCCCGGCAGGTGGGCGCGGAACAGGTTCTGCACCAGGTAGGTCGCGTAGGCGCCGATCATGATCAGCTCGCCATGGGCCATGTTGATCACGCCCATCAGGCCGTAGGTGATCGCGAGGCCGAGCGCAGCGAGCATCAGGATCGAGCCCAGGCTCAGGCCCGAGAACAGCACGCCGGCGCGCTCGCCCCAGGCCAGCCGGTCGTTCATGCCGTCGAGCGCGCGCTGCGTGGCGGCGCGCACCGCGGCATCGGACTCGCCGCCCTCGGCGGCCGGGCGCAGGCGCTCGGTCAGCAGGCCGCGGATCGCGGGGTCGGTCTCCTCGCCGAGGGCCCTGGCCGCGGCGAGGCGCTTGGCGGCATCGCTGGAGGCGATCAGCGCGCGCGCGCGCACGACGGTCAGCTCGGCCTTCAGCGCGGTGTCGGTCTCGGCGGCGAGCGCCTGCTCGATCATTGGCAGCATGGCCTCGTCGGCCCCGTCGCGCAGCTGCTTGACGGCCGCGCGCCGCTGTTCGGGGTCGGCGCTGCGCAACTGCAGCGCCGCCAGCACCGCGTCGAGCTCGCCGCGCATGCGGTTGTTGACGATCGCATCCTCGGCCTCGTCCGGCGGCGTGGCGGGCTGGCCGCTGGCCGCCTCGACGGCCGAGCCGTCGGGCTGCACGAGGTAGGCGCGCGTGGCATCGACCTTCACCGCGCCGTCGAGCAGCGCCTGCGCGATCACCGGCACGCGCGCGTCGCCGGCCGCGGCGGCCTGCTTCAGCGCGGCGATGCGCGCCTCGCTGTCGCCGACGGCGATGGCGTGCGCCTGCTCGGCCGTCATCGCCCGCACGGCGAGGGGCGCCGCCGCCATCAGCAGCACCCCCAGCAACGCCCGCAGCATCGCGACGGCCGAGCGCCCCGCCTCCCTGCCCGACGCGCGGCCCTTGCGGATCACTTCTTCTCCGGCACGTTCTTCTTGCCCTTGTTCTCGGCGATGTAGTCGCTCCACGGATCGGCGACGACCGGGCCCTTGGTCTTCCACACCACGTTGAACTGGCCGTCGGCCTTGACCTCGCCGATGAACACCGGCTTGTGCAGGTGGTGGTTCTCGGGGTCCATCGTCGACATGAAGCCGCCCGGCGCCTTGAAGGTCTGGCCGGCCATCGCGGCGATGACCTTGTCGGTGTCGGTGGACTTGGCCTTCTCGACCGCCTGCGCCCACATGTGGATGCCGATGTAGGTGGCCTCCATCGGGTCGTTGGTCAGCGGCTTGTCCTTGTGGCCCGGGAGGCCCTTGGCCTTGGCGTAGGCCGTCCACTTGGCGATGAAGTCCTTGTTGGCGGGGCCGGGCACGCTCATGAAGTAGTTCCACGCCGCCAGGTGGCCGACCAGCGGCTTGGTGTCGACGCCGCGCAGTTCCTCCTCGCCGACCGAGAAGGCCACCACCGGCACGTCGGTCGCCTTCAGGCCCTGGTTGCCCAGCTCCTTGTAGAAGGGCACGTTGGAGTCGCCGTTGATCGTCGACACCACCGCGGTCTTCTTGCCCTCGGAGGCGAACTTCTTGATCTTGGCGATGATGGTCTGGTAGTCGCTGTGGCCGAAGGGGGTGTACTCCTCCATGATGTCGGCCTCGGCCACGCCCTTGGCCTTCAGGAAGGCGCGCAGGATCTTGTTCGTCGTGCGCGGGTAGACGTAGTCGGTGCCCAGCAGCACGAAGCGCTTGGCCGAGCCGCCGTCCTTGCTCATCAGGTACTCGACCGCGGGGATGGCCTGCTGGTTCGGCGCGGCGCCGGTGTAGTAGACGTTCTTGCTGAGCTCCTCGCCCTCGTACTGCACCGGGTAGAACAGCAGCGAGTTGGTCTCCTCGAACACCGGCAGCACCGACTTGCGGCTCACGCTGGTCCAGCAGCCGAACACGACGGCGACCTTGTCCTTGGTGATCAGCTGCTTGGCCTTCTCGGCGAACAGCGGCCAGTTGGAGCCCGGGTCCACCACCACCGGCTCGAGCTTCTTGCCCATCACGCCGCCCTTGGCGTTGATCTCGTCGATGGTCATCAGCACCGTGTCCTTGAGCACGGTCTCGGAGATGGCCATCGTGCCCGACAGCGAGTGCAGCACGCCGACCTTGATGGTGTCGGCGGCTTGCACGGCGAAGGGTGCGGCCAGGCCGAGCGCGGCGGCGGCCACGGCATGCAGGGCGAAGCGGCGGGTGGTGCGGGTGTGCGACATCGGTTTTCTCCTCCTGGGGAGCGGCGGTGACAGGGATGCGGTCGAGTGTCGGCAGGCACCGCGGCCCGGCCAATACGACAGATGACGTAGGCGCTGCGCGGCCGCGCCGGGGCCGGCGCGCTTGCGCCAAGTCAAGGCGGTGCCGCGCCCGGCGGCCTAGTCTTCCGCAAGGCTTGCCAGGCTCCGCTGGCGGCGGCTGGAGACGACCATGACCGACCTCCCTCCCGGCGATGCCGTCCCGCACGCGCCAACCCTCCACGGCTTCGATGTGCTCGACATCTGCCATCGCCACACCGTGGTGGCGCTCGGCAAGCTCGCGGCGCTGGTGACGGCGCTGCGCGGCGGCGGGGTCGATGCCGATGCCCGCACACTGGCCCGCGAGGTCCACGCGCACTTCGAGGGCGACGCCCGCCTGCACCACGAGGACGAGGAACGGCATGTGTTCCCGGCGCTGCTCGACCGCGGCGACGCGGGCATCGTCCAGGCCGTGCAGCGGCTGCGGCAGGACCATCGCTGGCTCGAACAGAACTGGCGCGAGATCGGTCCCCGGCTCGACGCCATCGCCGATGGCCAGTCATGGGTCGAGGTCGACGCGCTGCGCGAGGCGGTGCAGGTGTTCACGGCGCTGTCGCACGACCACATCGCGCTGGAAGAGGCCTACATCTATCCGCAGGTGCGCCATCGCCTGCCCGACCGCGCACAGCGCGACATGGACCGCGAGATGGCCGAGCGGCGCGCCGGCACCGTGCGCGGCTAGGCCCTAGGTCTTCAGCCGCGCCAGCGCCATGTGGGCTGCGGCGGTGCGGGTCTCGACGCCGAGCTTCTCGAACACATGCTCGAGATGCTTGGTCACGGTGCGCGGGCTGGTACCGAGGATCTCGCCGATGTCGCGGTTGGTCTTGCCCTGGGTGACCCAGTGCAGGACCTCGGCCTCGCGCGCGGTCAGGCGGAAGGCGAGCGCGAGCGACTCGATCGCGCCGCGCTCGTCGCTCTCGGTCAGCACGACGAGCCATTCGTCGTCGCCGGTCGATTCGTGCATCGCAAAGCCGACGCGGCGGCCCTCGCGCGCCAGCAGCAGCGGCGCGCTGCGGGCGGCCGGGAGCCGCCCGGTCGCGCCGAGCACGGCCTGGGCCTGCAGCCAGTCGGCCAGCGGCGCGGCCAGCCGGCCGTCCTCCAACGTCGCCCGCAGCGCCTGCAGCAGCTCGCGCGCCAGCGGCGTCTGCCACACGATGCGAGCGTCGGCTGCGCGCACGGTCATCACCGCGTGACCGAAGGCGTCGAGCGCGTGGCGCGCCTGGCGCGCCTGGCGGGCACCGCGAACATGGGTCGCGATGCGCGCGATCACCTCGCGCGGCCGGATCGGCTTGGTGACGTAGTCGACGCCGCCGGCCTCGAAGGCGGCGACCACATGCTCGGTCGCGGCCAGGCCGGTCATGAAGACGATCGGGATGTGCGCCGTCGTCGCGTCGCCCTTCAGGCGGCGCGCGACCTCGAAGCCGTCGAGGCCTGGCATCACCGCGTCGAGCAGCACGACATCGGGCTGGGCATGGGCGCAACGCTCGAGCGCGCTGGCGCCGCCGGTGGCCACCAGCACGGTGTAGCCCGACTCGTCGAGCGCGTCGTGCAGCAGCGCCAGGTTGTCGGGCTGATCGTCGACGATCAGCACGACGCCGGGAGCGGCGCGTTCAGGCAGCGCGGACAGCGTCGTCATGGTCCGTGGCGGGGTCGATCAGCGCGGCCAGCGCGTCGAACCGGAAGTCGCGCAGCAAGGCGCGGGCGCGCGCGACGAAGGCCGCGCAGTGCGGCGCCGCGGCTTCGAGCCGGTGGAGCTCGGCGGCGATGCCGCGCACATGGCCCAGCCGCAGCAGCCCGGCCAGCGCCTGCAGCTCGGCCGGTTCCGGGCGCGGGCCGTCGAGCGACGGCGCCGCCGGCGCGGCGGCAGCGGCCTCGATCCACGGCAACGCCAGCCGCGCGCCCAGCCAGTCGAGCAGCTCGTGCAGGCGCACCGGCTTGACGATGAAGTCGGCCGCGGCGATGCCGACGTCGTTCTCCAGCGCCTTGTCGAAGGCATTGGCCGAGACGATCGCGACCGGCACCTCGGGCGCCAGCCCCTCGGCACGCAGCCGGCGGATCGCCTCCCAGCCGTCGATGCCCGGCATCGCCAGGTCCATCAGGATCGCGTCGGGCGCCTCGCCCGCGCGCAGCAGCGCCAGCGCCTCCTCGCCCGAGGCAGCCAGCGCCAGCTCGAAGCCCAGCGGCTGCAGCAGGTGCACCAGCAGCTCGCGGTCGGCCTCCTCGTTGTCGACCACCAGCACGCGGCGGCGCGGGCCGAGGTAGCCGCTGCGTGCACCGCGCGGCAGCGCGCGCGGCACGACGGCGCCATGCAGCTCGGGCAGGAAGAGGCGGATGCCGAAGGTCGTGCCCTGGCCCGGCGTGCTGGCGACCGTCATCTCGCCGCCCATCAGGTCGGTCAGCATGCGCGCGATCGTCAGCCCGAGGCCGGAGCCGCCGCTGCTGCTGGCGCCGGCGGCCGAGCCACGCTGGAAGGGCTCGAACACGCGGGCCAGTTCGTCCTTGCTCATGCCGGGGCCGGAGTCCTCGATCTCGAAGCGCGCGGTCTCGCGGGCGTGGGCGACGCGGAACACGACCCGGCCGCGCGCCGTGAACTTGACCGCGTTGCCGAGCACGTTGATGAGGATCTGGCGCAGACGCTGCTCGTCGGCGCGCACCACTTCGGGCAGCGTGGCGGCGAAGTCGGTCTCGAAGGCCAGGCCCTTGGCGGCCGCCTGCAGCTGCATCAGGCCGGCGAGCTCCTGCAGCCCGTCGGCGAAGCGCATCGGCCGCGGCTCGAGCGTCAGGCGCCCGGCCTCGATGCGTGCGAGATCCAGCGTGCCCTCGATCACGCCGAGCAGGTGGTCGCCGCCGCGGCGGATCACGCGCACGGCCTGGGCCCGGCGCGGCGGCATCGCCTCGTCCTCCTCCAGCAGCTGCGCATAGCCGAGGATGCTGTTCAGCGGCGTGCGCAGCTCGTGGCTGATGGCGGTGATGTAGCGGCTCTTGGCCTGGTTGGCGCGGTCGGCCGCGACACGGGCCTGCTGCAGCTGCGCGTCGGTGACGCGGTGCGACTCGATCTCGCGCATCAGCAGGTGGGTCTGGCGGTTCGACTCCTCCTGCGCCACCTCGCGGCTCTTGTGCGCCAGCACCAGCCACCAGCACACCACGCCGGCCAGCAGCAGCATCACGGCGAACGCCATGCCGAAGCCGTGACCCTCCAGCAGCGCCGTCATCGCCGCCAGCACGGGCAGCACGATCAGCATCAGCAGCAGATAGTGGCCGAGGCCGGTGTCGAGGTGGGGCCAGACGGCGCGCGGCAGCAGGCGGCGCAGCGCCTTGCTCCACTGCACCGCGAGACGCGCCTCGGGCGGCTTGCACAGGTCGCCGCAGCGCGCGTCGAGCGTGCAGCACAGCGAGCAGATCGGCCCGCCGTAGGCCGGGCAGCGGGCCATGTCCTCGCCCTCGTACTCGCGCTCGCAGATGCAGCAGCGCTGCAGGCGCGCGTACGCGCCCTCGGCCGCCGGTTCGACGGACCGCGCAAGGTAGTAGCGTCCCTTCGTCGCCCAGGCCAGCGCCGGCGCCGCGACGAAGGCCGTGACCAGCGCGATCGCGGCCGAGAAGGCCTGCGCCGCCGACCCGAAGGCCCCCAGGTGCGCCGCCACCGACAGCAGCGAGGCGATGCCCATCGCGCCGACGCCGACCGGGTTGACGTCATAGAGAAACGCGCGCCGGTACTCGATGCCGGCCGGCGACCAGCCCAGCGGCTTGCTGACCACCAGGTCGGCCACCACCGCCATCATCCAGGCGATCGCGATGTTCGAGTACAGCCCGAGCACCTCGCCCATCGCCGCGAACACGTTGAGCTCCATCAGCAGCAGCGCGATCAGCGTGTTGAACACCACCCAGACGACACGGCCCGGGTGGCTGTGCGTGAGCCGCGAGAAGAAGTTCGACCACGCCAGCGAGCCCGCATAGGCATTGGTGACGTTGATCTTGAGCTGCGAGATCACGACGAACAGCGCCGTCGCCGCGACGGCCGTGCCGTAATGCGAGAACACCATCTCGTAGGCGGCGAGGTACATCTGGTTCGGGTCGACCGCACGGTCCACCGGCACGCTGAGCGTGATCGCCAGGTAGGCCAGCAGCGCGCCGCCCAGCATCTTCAGCACGCCCGGCAGCACCCAGCCGGGCCCGCCGATCAGCACTCCGGCCCACCAGCGGCCGCGGTTCGCGGCCGTGCGCTCGGGCATGAAGCGCAGGTAGTCGGCCTGCTCGCCCATCTGTGTGATCAGCGCAATGCCGACGGTCGTGGCGGCGCCGAAGGCCAGCCACTCGAAGCCGCCATGCGTGCCCGACACGCCGGGGTAGGCGAGCAGCCCCGCGACCAGCCCCGGGTTGGCGTGCAGCACCGCGACGAAGGGCGCGACCAGCAGCACGATCCACAGCGGCAGCGTCCAGGCCTGCAGCCGGCCGATCGCGGTGACACCGTGGGTCACCAGCGGGATCACCACCAGCGCGCACAGCAGGTAGCCCCAGGCCGGCGGGATGTCGAAGGCCAGCTCCAGCGCATAGGCCATCACCGCGGCTTCGAGCGCGAAGAAGATGAAGGTGAAGCTCGCGTAGATCAGCGAGGTGATGGTCGAGCCGATGTAGCCGAAGCCGGCACCGCGCGTCAGCAGGTCCATGTCCACGCCATGGCGGGCGGCGTAGACGCTGATCGGCAGGCCGGCGAGAAAGATCACCAGCCCGGTCACCAGGATCGCCAGCGCGGCGTTGGTGAAACCGTAGCGCACCAGCAGCGTGGCGCCGATCGCCTCCAGGATCAGGAAGGACGCCGCGCCGCCGAGCGCGGTGTTGGCCACCCGCAGCGGCGACCACTTGCGGAAGCTGCGCGCGGTGAAGCGCAGCGCGTAGTCCTCCATCGATTCGCGTGCGACCCAGCTGTTGTAGTCGCGCCGGACCTTGACGACGCGCTGGATCGGTTCGGGGCTGGTGGCGTCCATCGGATGGAGAGACGATCAAGAAGCGCACCAGCCGCCGGGCTGGCATCGCTCGTGCTGAAATCAGCGCATGGACCTGACCCCGCGCGAGAAGGACAAGCTGCTGCTGTTCACCGCCGCGCTGCTGGCCGAGCGGCGCCGCGCCCGCGGCCTGAAGCTCAACCACCCCGAGGCGGTGGCGCTGATCAGCGCGGCCATCCTCGAAGGCGCGCGCGACGGCAAGAGCGTCGCCGCGCTGATGAGCGAGGGGCGGACGGTCCTCGCCCGTGCCGACGTGATGGACGGCGTGGCCGAGATGATTCCCGAGATCCAGGTCGAGGCGACCTTCCCCGACGGCACCAAACTGGTGACCGTGCACCAACCCATTGCATGAGGCGCACCATGAAGCACGATCGATCGACGACGCGCACCGTTGCGGACGCGCGCACGCAACGACTCCTGTTCTGGATGGCGGCCAGCGTGCTGCTCGTCGCGGCCACCTGGCTCGCGCTGCGATGACGCCCGGCGAGCTGCTGGTCGACGACGGCCCGGAGCATGCGCTGATGCCGGGTCGACGCACGATCACCCTGGTGGTCGAGAACCGCGGCGACCGGCCGATCCAGGTCGGTTCGCACTACCACTTCGCCGAGACCAACACCGCCCTCGCCTTCGATCGCGCCGCCGCGCGTGGGATGCGTCTGGCGATCGCATCGGGCACGGCGGTGCGCTTCGAGCCGGGGCAGCAGCGGACCGTGGAACTGGTGGACTACGCCGGCGTGCGCGCCGTCTGGGGGTTCCGCGGAACCATCCAGGGAGCCCTCTGAGCATGGCAAGCCTCGGCCGCCGCGCCTATGCCGAGATGTACGGCCCGACGGTCGGCGACCGCATCCGCCTCGCCGACACCGACCTGGTCATCGAAGTCGAGGCCGACCACACGCTGCGCGCCGGCGGCTATGGCGAGGAAGTGAAATTCGGCGGCGGCAAGACGATCCGCGACGGCATGGGCCAGTCGCAGCGTCCCAACGGCCCGGCGCCGCAGGACGCCGTCGACTGCGTGATCACCAACGCGCTGATCCTCGACCACTGGGGCATCGTCAAGGCCGACATCGCGATCCGCGGCCAGCGCATCGCCGCGATCGGCAAGGCCGGCAACCCCGACGTGCAGCCGGGCATCGACATCGTCATCGGCCCGGGCACCGAGGTCATCGCCGGCGAGGGGATGATCGTCACCGCCGGCGGCATCGACAGCCACATCCACTTCATCTGCCCGCAGCAGATCGACGAGGCGCTGAACTCCGGCATCACCACCATGCTGGGCGGCGGCACCGGCCCGGCCACCGGCACCTTCGCCACCACCTGCACGCCGGGGCCCGAGAACATCGCGCGCATGCTGCGCGCGGCCGATGCCTTCCCGATGAACCTGGGCTTCATGGGCAAGGGCAACGCGAGCCGGCCCGAGGGGCTGGTGCAGCAGGTCGAGGCCGGCGCGATCGGCCTGAAGCTGCACGAGGACTGGGGCACGACGCCGGCCGCGATCGACTGCTGCCTGAGCGTGGCCGAAGACACCGACACCCAGGTCGCGATCCACACCGACACGCTCAACGAGAGCGGCTTCGTCGAGGACACGATCGCCGCCTTCAAGGGCCGCACGATCCACAGCTTCCACACCGAGGGCGCCGGCGGCGGCCATGCGCCCGACATCCTCAAGGTGGTCGGCGAGGCCAACGTGCTGCCCTCGTCGACCAACCCGACGCGGCCCTACACCGTCAACACCATCGACGAGCACCTCGACATGCTGATGGTGTGCCACCACCTCGACGCCGGCATCGCCGAGGACCTGGCCTTCGCCGAGAGCCGCATCCGCCGCGAGACGATCGCCGCCGAGGACGTGCTGCACGACCTCGGCGCGATCAGCATGATGAGCAGCGACTCGCAGGCGATGGGGCGCGTCGGCGAGGTCGTCATCCGCACCTGGCAGACCGCGCACAAGATGAAGGTCCAGCGCGGCGCGCTGGCGCCCGACTCGGCGCGCAACGACAACTTCCGCGCCAAGCGCTACGTCGCCAAGTACACGATCAACCCGGCGCTCGCGCATGGCATCGCGCACGAGGTCGGCAGCATCGCGGTCGGCAAGTGGGCGGATCTCGTGCTGTGGCGGCCGGCCTTCTTCGGCGTCAAGCCCAGCCTGGTGCTGAAGGGCGGCTTCATCGCGACGGCGCTGATGGGCGACGCCAACGCCAGCATCCCGACGCCGCAGCCGGTGCACACGCGGCCGATGTTCGGCAGCTACGGCGGCGCGCTCGCGCAGGGCAGCCTGAGCTTCGTCAGCCAGGCGGCGCTGGCGGGCGGCGTCGGCGAGCGGCTCGGCCTCGCCAAGCCGCTCGCGGCGGTGCGCGGTTGCCGTACGGTCAGAAAGACCGACATGGTCCACAACGCCTGGCTGCCGCGCATGCAGATCGACGCGCAGACCTACGAGGTGCGCGCCGACGGCCAATTGCTCACCTGCGAGCCGGCCGCGGTGCTGCCGATGGCGCAGCGCTACTTCCTGTTCTGATGCTGACCGTCAACAAGCTGGTCCCGCAGGGCCGCGGCCTCGCGGCGGCGCTGGTGAAACGCGCCGCCAGCGTCGAGCTCGATTGGGACGTGCGCCAGAAGAGCCGCTTCGACGCGACCGACTCGCTCGGCCGCGTGCTCGGCGTCTTCCTGCCGCGCGGCAGCGTGGTGCGCGGCGGCGACCTGCTGGTGGCCGAGGACGGTTCGTTGGTGCGTGTGATCGCGGCCGCGCAGCCGGTGCTGCGGGTCACGGCCTGCGCCGAGCATGGTTCGCCCTTCGACCTGCTGCGCGCGGCCTACCACCTGGGGAATCGCCATGTCGCGCTCGAGCTGCTGCCCGATCGCCTGCAGCTCGAACCCGACCATGTGCTCGCCGAGATGCTGCGCGCGATGCACCTGACCGTGACCGAGGCGCTGGCGCCCTTCGAGCCCGAGGCCGGCGCCTATGCCGCCGGCGGGCATGCGCATGGGCACGGCGCCCACCACCACTAGCGCATGCCCCGCGTCCGCCGGCCTGCCGCGCCGACTCCCGCGGCCACGCTGCTCGGGCTGATCTGGCTCGCGTCGCCGGCGCTGCCGGTCGGCGGCTTCAGCTACTCCGAGGGCCTGGAAGCGGCCGTCGACGCCGGCCTGGCGCACGACGAGGCGAGCGTGCGCGACTGGCTGCTCGACCAGCTGACGCTCGGCCTGCAGCGCAGCGAGCTGCCGCTGGTGGCCGCGGCGCTGAAGGCCTGGCGCCGCGACGACCTCGCGCGCGTGAGCGAACTCAACGACTGGCTGCTGGCGACCCGAGAGACCGCCGAATCGCGTCTGCAGACGCAGCAGATGGGCCGCTCGCTCGCCGCCTGGCTGGCGCAATGGCCCGACGCCAAAGCCGCGCGCAGCGCGGCGCTCGCGGCCCTCGCGCCGACGCCGACCTACCCGGTCGCCTGGGCGCTGGCGGCCGCCGGCACCGCCGCGACACCGCGCGACGCGGCGCTCGCCTACGCCTTCGGCTGGGCCGAGAACCTGGTCCAGGCGGCGCTGAAGGCGGTACCGCTGGGCCAGAGCGCCGGCCAGCGCATCCTCGGCGCGCTCGCCACAGCCATCCCGCCGGCGGTCGATGCGGCGCTCGCGCTCACCGACGGCGAGCGCATCGCCGCGCTGCCCGGGCTCGCCATCCTCGGCGCCCGCCACGAAACGCAATACTCCCGACTGTTCCGCTCATGACCCCCGCCCTGCACCACATCCCCGGCCGCAGCAAGAAGCTCCCGCCGCTGCGCGTCGGCGTCGGCGGGCCGGTCGGCTCGGGCAAGACGACGCTGGTCGAGATGCTGTGCAAGACGATGCGAGAGCGCTGGGACCTGGTGGTCGTCACCAACGACATCTACACCAAGGAAGACCAGCGCCTGCTGACGGTGGCCGGCGCGCTGGCGCCCGAGCGCATCATCGGCGTCGAGACGGGCGGCTGCCCGCACACCGCGATCCGCGAGGACGCGTCGATCAACCTCGAGGCGGTCGACCGCATGCTCGCGGCCTTCCCCGACGCCGACATCGTCTTCATCGAGTCCGGCGGCGACAACCTCGCCGCCACCTTCAGCCCCGAACTCAGCGACCTGACGATCTACGTGATCGACGTCGCCGCCGGCGAGAAGATCCCGCGCAAGGGCGGCCCCGGCATCACCAAGAGCGACCTGTTCGTCATCAACAAGACCGACCTCGCGCCGCATGTCGGCGCCGACCTCGGCGTGATGGAGGCCGACACCCGGCGCATGCGCAGCGGCGCGGGCGGACTCAAGCCCTATGTGATGACCAACCTGAAGACGCGCGAAGGGCTCGCGGCGGTGGTCGATTTCATCGAGCGGCGCGGCCTGCTCACGGCCGGCTGACACGGCCCGCATGCGGGGTCGCCCCTAGTCCTTAAGGACTAGGCCGCGGCCCCCGCCCATCGTCCGTCCGGCGTGGGCTCGATATCCGCCCGGTGGATGCCCGCCACCGCGCGTTCACGGGACAGTCTCGTCAACCCCCCGACGAGTCTGCCCATGGCCCCCTCCTCCGTCCCCATCCCGCGCCAGGCCTGGTCGGTGCTGATCGTCAGCACGCTGGCCTTCACCGTGTGCTTCATGGTCTGGATGATGTTCGGCGTCATCGGCATCCCGCTGAAGAAGACGCTGGGTCTGAACGCGACCGAGTTCGGCCTGCTCACCGCGACGCCGGTGCTGACCGGCTCGCTGATCCGCGTGCCGCTGGGCATCTGGACCGACAAGTTCGGCGGCCGCATCGTGATGACGCTGCTGATGGCCAGCACCGTGCCGGCGATCTGGCTGATGGCCTATGCCACCGCGTACTGGCATTTCCTCGTCATCGGCCTGTTCGTCGGCCTGGCCGGCGGCTCGTTCTCGGTCGGCACGCCCTATGTCGCGCGCTGGTTCCCGAAGAACCGCCAGGGCATGGCGATGGGCGTCTACGGCGCCGGCAACTCGGGCGCGGCGGTCAACAAGTTCGTCGCCCCGGCGCTGCTGGTGGCCTTCGGCTGGACCATGGTGCCGCAGGTCTACGCCGCGGTGATGCTCGGCACGGTCATCGTGTTCTGGCTGTTCAGCGCCAGCGACCCGACGCACCTGGTGCCGTCGAACACGAAGTTCAGCGACCAGCTCAAGGCGCTGAAGGACCCGAAGGTCCTCAAGTACTGCCAGTACTACAGCATCGTGTTCGGCGGCTACGTGGCGCTCAGCCTCTGGATGGTGCAGTACTACGTCGGCGAGTACGGACTGGACATCCGCGTCGCCGCGCTGCTGGCGGCCTGCTTCAGCCTGCCGGGCGGCGTGCTGCGCGCGATCGGCGGCGTGCTGTCCGACAAGTACGGCGCCCACGGCGTCACCTGGTGGGTGATGTGGGCAAGCTGGATCTGCCTGTTCCTGCTCAGCTATCCGCAGACCGACTTCACGGTGCTGACGGTCGACGGCCCGAAGACCTTCCACATCGGCCTGAACGTCTACGCCTTCACGGCGCTGATGTTCCTGCTCGGCATCGCCTGGGCCTTCGGCAAGGCCAGCGTCTTCAAGTACATCAGCGACGACTACCCGCACAACATCGGCACGATCAGCGGCATCGTCGGCCTGGCCGGCGGGCTGGGCGGCTTCGTGCTGCCGATCCTGTTCGGCGCGCTGATGGACCTGACCGGCATCCGCTCCAGCGCCTTCATGCTGATGTACGGCGTGGTCTGGGTCTCGCTGATCTGGATGTACTGGACCGAGGTCCGCAAGACCGAGGTGATGGGCCGCAACGCCCCAGCCTCCCCGCTCGCCCACGCCGCGGCGCGCTGACCCCCTCAGAGGACACGACATGAACGCCCCCACGATGAGCGCGCGGCAAGGCCGCACGCTGCAGATCTGGACCCCGGAGGACAAGGCCTTCTGGGAGCAGCAAGGCGAGGCCGTCGCCAAGATCAACCTGTGGATCTCGGTGCCGGCGCTGTTCCTGGCCTTCGCGATCTGGCAGGTGTGGAGCGTGGTCGCCGTCAGCCTGCCCTCGCTGGGCTTCAACTACTCGACCAACCAGCTGTTCTGGCTGGCCGCGGCGCCGGCGCTCAGTGGCGCGACGCTGCGCATCTTCTACAGCTTCATGGTGCCGCTGGTCGGCGGCCGGCGCTGGACGGCGATCTCGACCGCCACGCTGCTGATCCCGGCGATCGGCATCGGCATCGCGGTGCAGGACAACAGCACGCCCTACCCGACCATGCTGGTGCTGGCGCTGCTGTGCGGCCTGGGCGGCGGCAACTTCAGCTCGAGCATGGCCAACATCAGCTTCTTCTTCCCGAAGGAGCGCAAGGGCTCGGCCCTCGGCGTCAACGCCGGGCTCGGCAACCTCGGCGTCAGCGTGGTGCAGTTCCTGAGCCCGCTGGTGGTGACGGCCGGCATCTTCGGCATCTTCGCCGGCGACCCGCAGACCATCACCAAGGGCGGCCAGACCGTGCAGGTGTGGACGCAGAACGCCGCCTTCATCTGGGTGCCGTGGATCGCACTGACCTCGCTGGTGGCGTGGTTCGGCATGAACGACCTCGCCAACGCCAAGGCCAGCTTCGCCGACCAGGCGGTGATCTTCCGCCGCAAGCACAACTGGCTGATGTGCGTGCTCTACCTCGGCACCTTCGGCAGCTTCATCGGCTACGCGGCGGGTTTCCCGCTGCTGATCAAGAGCCAGTTTCCCGGCGTCAACCCGCTGGCCTACGCCTGGCTCGGCCCGCTGGTCGGCGCGCTGGTGCGGCCCTTCGGCGGCTGGCTGTCCGACAAGCTCGGCGGCGCGCGCGTGACCTTCTGGAACTTCGTCGTGATGGCCTGCGCGGTCGGCGGGGTGCTGTACTTCCTGCCGTCGGGCCCGTCGGGCGGGGCGTTCGCGGGCTTCTTCGTCTGCTTCCTGCTGCTGTTCCTGACCACCGGCATCGGCAACGGCTCGACCTTCCGGATGATCCCGGTGATCTTCCAGACGACGAAGCTGCGCGGCGTCGACGCCAACGACCGCGCCGCCGTGGCGCAGGCCACCAAGGAAGGCAACACCGAGGCCGCGGCGACGCTGGGCTTCACCGCCGCGATGGCGGCCTACGGCGGCTTCTTCATCCCCAAGAGCTACGGCAGCTCGATCGCGCTGACCGGTGGGCCGGAGGCCGCGCTCTACGTCTTCATCGTGTTCTACCTGGTCTGCATCGCCGTGACCTGGTGGCACTACGCGCGCAAGAACGCCCCGATGCCCTGCTGATGACCCACCCCCGAAGCGGCTTCGCCGCTCCCCCTCGAGGGGGCGCCGCCAGCAGCCCGGCAAAGCCGGCTCCGCGGCGGCCGCTTGATCCAAGGACCCAGCCATGAGCCACTTTCTCGATCGCCTCAGCCACTTCAGTCTGCCCAAGGAGACCTTCTCCGGCGGCCACGGCGTCGCCACCGGCGAAGACCGCACCTGGGAGGACGCCTACCGCAACCGCTGGGCGCACGACAAGGTCGTGCGCAGCACCCACGGCGTGAACTGCACGGGCTCGTGCTCGTGGAAGATCTACGTCAAGGGCGGCATCGTCACCTGGGAGACGCAGCAGACCGACTACCCGCGCACCCGCTGGGACATGCCCAACCACGAGCCGCGCGGCTGCGCGCGTGGCGCGAGCTACTCCTGGTACCTCTACAGCGCCAACCGCGTGAAGTACCCGATGGTGCGCGGCCGGCTGCTGGAGCGCTGGCGCGCGGCGCTGAAGGTCGCGAAGACCCCTGTCGACGCCTGGGCCACGATCGTCGAGAACGACGCCGCGCGGCGCGACTACCAGCAGGTGCGCGGCATGGGCGGCTTCGTGCGCAGCAGCTGGGACGAGGTGAACCAGCTGATCGCCGCCGCCAACGTCTACACGATCAAGAAGCACGGGCCGGACCGCATCATCGGCTTCTCGCCCATCCCCGCGATGAGCATGGTCAGCTACGCCGCCGGGTCGCGCTACCTGTCGCTGATCGGCGGCGTGTGCATGAGCTTCTACGACTGGTACTGCGACCTGCCGCCGGCCAGCCCGCAGGTCTGGGGCGAGCAGACCGACGTGCCCGAGTCGGCCGACTGGTACAACTCGACCTACCTCATTGCCTGGGGCAGCAACGTCCCGCAGACGCGCACGCCCGACGCGCACTTCTTCACCGAGGTCCGCTACAAGGGTGCGAAGACCGTGGCGGTGACGCCCGACTACTCCGAGGTCGCCAAGCTCGCCGACCTCTGGCTGCACCCCAAGCAAGGCACCGACGCCGCGCTCGCGATGGCGATGGGCCATGTGGCGCTGAACGAGTTCTACTTCAAGCAGCGCAGCGCCTACTTCGACGACTACGCGCGCCGCTACACCGACCTGCCGCTGCTGGTGATGCTCAAGGAGCACCAGCTGCCCGACGGCCGCAAGACCCTGGTGCCCGACCGCTACCTGCGCGCGTCGGACTTCAACGGCAAGCTCGGCCAGGCCAACAACCCCGAGTGGAAGACGGTCGCCTTCGACACCGACGGCCGCGCGGTGCTGCCCAACGGCTCCATCGGCTTCCGCTGGGGCGCCGAGGGCCGCGCCGACGTCGGCAAGTGGAACCTGGAAGACAAGGAAGCGCGCCACGGCCAGCCGGTGAAGCTCAAGCTGTCGGTGCTGGAGGACGGCGAGCAGGCGCACGACGTCGTCGACGTCGCGCTGCCCTACTTCGGCGGCGTCGCCACGCCGCACTTCCAGGCCAATGCCCAGCACGGCGACGTGAACCATGTGCGCGTGCCCGCGGTGCGGCTGCGCCTGGGCAAGGCCGGCGAGGAGCGCCACGCACTCGTCGCGACCGTGTTCGACCTGCAGGTCGCGCAGTACGGCATCGACCGCGGGCTGGGCTCCGGTGCACGGGCCGGCGCAGCCGGCCCTGGTACATCCAGCTACGACGATGACGCCGCCTACACGCCGGCCTGGGCCGAATCGATCACCGGCGTGCCGCGCGATCAGATCGTCACCGTGGCGCGGCAGTTCGCCGAGAACGCGCACAAGACCCATGGCAAGTCGATGATCATCATCGGCGCGGCGATGAACCATTGGTACCACGCCGACATGAACTACCGCGGCGTCATCAACCTGCTGATGATGTGCGGCTGCATCGGCCAGAGCGGCGGCGGCTGGGCGCATTACGTGGGCCAGGAGAAGCTGCGCCCGCAGACGGGCTGGACCGCGCTGGCCTTCGCGCTGGACTGGATCCGCCCGCCGCGGCAGATGAACAGCACGAGCTTCTTCTACGCCCACACCGACCAGTGGCGCTACGAGAAGCTGGGCATGGAGGAGATCGTCTCGCCGCTCGCCGACAAGTCGGTCTGGGGCGGCAGCATGATCGACTACAACGTGCGCGCCGAGCGCATGGGCTGGCTGCCGAGCGCGCCGCAGCTCAAGACCAACCCGCTGCAGGTCGTGAAGGACGCGACCGCCGCCGGCCTGGACGCGAAGGACTACGTCGTCCGCGGGCTGAAGGACGGCACGCTGCAGATGAGCTGCGAGGACCCGGACGCACCGCAGAACTGGCCGCGCAACCTGTTCGTCTGGCGCTCCAACCTGCTCGGCTCGTCGGGCAAGGGCCACGAGTACTTCTGCAAGCACCTGCTGGGCACCGAGAACGGCGTGCAAGGCAAGGACCTCGGCGCCGACGACGCGAAGCCGTCCGAGGTGCACTGGCATGCCAAGGCCCCCGAAGGCAAGCTGGACCTGCTGGTGACGCTCGACTTCCGCATGAGCACGACCTGCCTGTACAGCGACATCGTGCTGCCGACCGCGAGCTGGTACGAGAAGAACGACCTCAACACCAGCGACATGCACCCCTTCATCCACCCGCTGTCGGCGGCGGTGGACCCGGTGTGGCAGAGCCGCTCCGACTGGGAGATCTACAAGGGCTTCGCCCAGGCCTTCAGCGAGGTCTGCATCGGCCACCTCGGCGTCGAGCGCGAGGTGGTGCTGACACCGCTGATGCACGACACCGCCGGCGAACTGGCCCAGCCCTTCGACGTCAAGGAGTGGAAGAAGGGCCAGTGCGAGCTGATCCCCGGCAAGACCGCGCCGCAGGTCGCGGTGGTCGAGCGCGACTACCCGAACGTCTTCAAGCGCTTCACCGCGCTCGGCCCCTTGATGGACAAGCTGGGCAACGGCGGCAAGGGCATCGGCTGGAAGACCGGCACCGAGGTCACGCAGCTCGGCCAGCTCAACGGCGTGACGCAGGCCGAGGGCGCGACGAAGGGCCTGCCGAAGATCGTGACCGACATCGACGCCTGCGAGGTGATCCTGCAGCTCGCGCCCGAGACCAACGGCCATGTCGCCGTGAAGGCCTGGGAGGCGCTCGGCAAGCAGACCGGGCGCGACCACCGCCACCTCGCGCTCTACCGCGAGGACGAGAAGATCCGCTACCGCGACGTGCAGGCGCAGCCGCGCAAGATCATCAGCTCACCGACCTGGAGCGGCATCGAGAGCGAGACGGTCTCGTACAACGCCGGCTACACCAACGTCCACGAGCTGATCCCCTGGCGCACCCTCACCGGGCGGCAGCAGTTCTACCTCGACCACCCGTGGGTTCTCGCCTTCGGCGAGGGCTTCAGCAGCTACCGCCCGCCGGTGGACCTGAAGACGACCGCCGGCATCCACAACATCAAGGGCAACGGCCACAAGGAGATCCTGCTCAACTTCATCACGCCGCACCAGAAGTGGGGCATCCACAGCACTTACAGCGACAACCTGATGATGCTGACGCTCAACCGCGGCGGCCCGGTGGTGTGGCTGAGCGAGGACGACGCCAAGAACGCCGGCATCGAGGACAACGACTGGGTCGAGGTCTTCAACATCAACGGCGCGATCGCGGCGCGCGCGGTGGTCAGCCAGCGCGTCAACCCCGGCATGCTGATGATGTACCACGCGCAGGAGAAGATCATCAACACGCCGGGCTCGCAGATCACCGGCGTGCGCGGCGGCATCCACAACAGCGTGACGCGCATCGTGCTCAAGCCGACCCACATGATCGGCGGCTACGCGCAGTTCAGCTACGGCTTCAACTACTACGGGACCATCGGCACCAACCGCGACGAGTTCGTCGTCGTGCGCAAGATGTCCGAAGTCGACTGGCTCGACACGCCCCGCGGCGACGAGCGCGCCGCGCTGGTCCAAGCCCAAGGAGAAGGCGCATGAAGGTCCGCGCACAGATCGGCATGGTCCTGAACCTGGACAAGTGCATCGGCTGCCACACCTGCAGCGTGACCTGCAAGAACGTCTGGACCAGCCGGCCGGGCGTCGAGTACGCCTGGTTCAACAACGTCGAGACCAAGCCCGGCATCGGCTACCCGAAGGAATGGGAGAACCAGGACAAGTGGAACGGCGGCTGGGTCCGCAAGCCCAGCGGCGCCATCGTGCCGCGCCAGGGCGGCAAGTGGCAGCTGCTGATGAAGATCTTCGCCAACCCCAACCTGCCGCAGATCGACGACTACTACGAGCCCTTCACCTTCGACTACGACCACCTGCAGTCGGCGCCCGAGATGAAGCACGCGCCGACCGCGCGGCCGCGCAGCCTGATCACCGGCCAGCGCATGGAGAAGATCGAGTGGGGCCCGAACTGGGAGGAGATCCTCGGCGGCGAGTTCAGCAAGCGCAGCAAGGACCGCAACTTCGACGACATCCAGAAGGACATCTACGGCCAGTTCGAGAACACCTTCATGATGTACCTGCCCAGGCTGTGCGAGCACTGCCTGAACCCGGCCTGTGTCGCGAGCTGTCCTTCGGGCTCCATCTACAAGCGCGAGGAAGACGGCATCGTCCTGATCGACCAGGACAAGTGCCGCGGCTGGCGCATGTGCGTGAGCGGCTGCCCCTACAAGAAGATCTACTACAACTGGAAGAGCGGCAAGGCCGAGAAGTGCATCTTCTGCTACCCGCGCATCGAGGCCGGGCAGCCGACGGTGTGCTCCGAGACCTGCGTCGGCCGCATCCGCTACCTCGGCGTGCTGCTCTACGACGCCGACCGTATCCAGGAAGCGGCGAGCGTCGAGCGCGACAAGGACCTCTACCAGGCCCAGCTCGACATCTTCCTCGACCCGCACGACCCGGCAGTGATCGCCCAGGCGCGCGCCGACGGCATCCCGGAGAACTGGCTCGAGGCCGCCAAGACCAGCCCGGTCTACAAGATGGCCGTCGACTGGAAGGTGGCGCTGCCGCTGCACCCCGAGTACCGCACGCTGCCGATGGTCTGGTACGTGCCGCCGCTGTCGCCGATCACCGCCGCGGCCAACGCCGGGCAGGTGGGCACCAACGGCGAGATCCCCGACGTGAACCAGCTGCGCATCCCGGTCAAGTACCTCGCCAACCTGCTGACCGCCGGTGACACCGCGCCGGTGGTGCGTGCGCTCGAACGCATGCTCGCGATGCGCGCCTTCCAGCGCAGCAAGCATGTCGACGGCCGCGCCAACCACGCCGCGATCGAGCAGGTTCAGCTCAGCGCCGCCACCGTCGAGGACATGTACCAGACGATGGCGATCGCCAACTACGAGGACCGCTTCGTGATCCCGACCACCCACCGCGAGTACGCCGAGAACGCCTTCAACGTGCGCGGCGGCTGCGGCTTCAGCTTCGGCAACGGCTGCAGCGAGGGCACGACCGAGACCAGCCTGTTCGGCAGCGAGAAGAAGCGCACGATCCCCATCAAGGCGGCGGTGTGAGATGAAGACCCACCCGATGCCCCTGACGCTGCGCGCGCTCGCGCGCCTGCTCGGCTACCCCGACGCCACGCTGCGCGGCCACCTCGGCGAGCTGCGCGAGGCGCTGCAGTGCGAAGGCGCGCTCGGCAGCACGCGACTCGCCGAGCTCGACGCGCTGATCTCGCGGCTCGCCGGCCCGCGCCCCTACGACACCGAGGCGGCCTACGTCGAGACCTTCGACCGCGGCCGCGGCACCGCGCTGCACCTGTTCGAACATGTGCATGGCGACAGCCGCGACCGCGGGCCGGCGATGGTCGACCTGGTCAAGACCTACGAGGCGGCCGGCCTGTTCCTCGCGCCGGGCGAACTGCCCGATCACCTCACGGTGGTGCTCGAGTACGCGTCGACCCAGCCGCCGGCCGCGGCCGCCGAGTTCCTGCGCGAGATCGCCCACATCCTGCAGGCGATCTTCAGCGCGTTGCTGCGGCGCCAGAGCGCGTATGCCAGCGTGATCGCCGCCGTGCTCGACCTCGCCGGCGAGCGCGCCCAGGCCGTCAAGCTGCCCGACGAGCCCGCGCTCGACGAGAGCTGGGAGGAGCCGCCGGCCTTCGGCGGCTGCTCGACGCAGGGCCAGGCCCGCCCGGGCCAGCCGCAGCCGATCCGCATCCACAAGTCCGCTCCGGGAGCGCGCGCATGAACACCACCGTGCACAACTTTCTGTTCAACGTCTACCCGTACATCTGCCTCGCGGTGTTCCTGATGGGCAGCCTGGCGCGCTTCGACCGCGACCAGTACACGTGGAAGAGCGACTCCTCGCAGCTGCTGCGCACCGGCCAGCTGCGCTGGGGCAGCAACCTGTTCCACGTCGGCATCCTGTTCCTGTTCTTCGGGCACCTGGTGGGCCTGCTCACGCCGCACTGGTTCTACGAAGGTTTCCTGAGCGCCGAGCTCAAGCAGCGCGTGGCCATCTACGCAGGCGGCGTCGCCGGCGCGGTCTGCTTCGTCGGCCTGAGCATGCTGCTGCACCGGCGCATCTTCGATCCGCGCATCCGCCTGACCAGCCATCGCACCGACCTGGCCATCCTGGTGATCCTGTGGATCCAGCTCACGCTCGGCCTCATCACGCTGCCGTACTCGTACTCGCATGCCGACGGCAGCGCCATGCTGATCCTGGCCGAGTGGGCCCAGCGCATCGTGACCTTCCGGCCCGATGCCGCCGACCTGATCACCATGGACTGGCCCTACAAGCTGCATCTGGTGCTGGGCATGACGATCTTCCTGCTGTTCCCCTTCAGCCGCCTGGTGCACGTGTGGAGCGGCCTGGCGTCGGTGCGTTACCTGTTCCGGCCCTACCAGGTGGTGCGTTCGCGCCGGCTCAACGTGCCGGCCGGCCACCAGCAGCCGCGCCGCACGGCGTGAGGAGCGATGCGATGGACACCACCACCACCGTCCCCCAGGTCAACGGCGTCGCGCTGGCCGAGCCGCAGGAAGCGCTGAGCACCGAGGCGCTGCGCCAGCGCGCCTGCGCCGAGCTGCTGCGCCAGGCCGCGATGCGTGCCGGGTTGCTGGCGAGCGACGACCCGCCGCCGCAGGCCGGCGTGACGAGCGAGGCGGCCAGCCTCGCGATCGAGGCGCTGCTCGAGCGCGCGCTGCAGCTGCCCGAGCCGTCGGAGGAGGCCTGCCGCCGCCACCACGCGGCGCATGCCGGGCGCTATGCGGTGGGCGAGCGGGTGCACGCCCGCCATGTGCTGTTCGCGGTGACGCCGGGGCTCGACGTCGCCGCGCTGCGCAAGCGCGCCGAGGCCTGCCTGCTCGACCTGCGCTGCCAGGAGCCGGGCGCGGCCGACCGCTTCGGCGAGGTCGCGCGCACGACGTCCAACTGCCCGAGCGGCGCCGACGACGGCGATCTCGGCTGGCTCGAAGCCGGTGACTGCGCGCCCGAGTTCGCCCGCGAGCTGTTCGGCCAGCCCGAGGTCGGCGTGCTGCCGCGGCTGGTGCACAGCCGCTTTGGCCTGCATGTGGTCGAGGTGCTGGCGCGCGAGCCGGGCCAGGCGCCCGGCTTCGAGGCCGTGCGTTCGGCGGTCGCGCAGGCGCTGCGCCAGCAGAGCTTCACGACCGCGCTGCGCCAGTACCTGCAGCTGCTCGCCGGGGCCGCGACCCTCGACGGTGTCGAGCTCGATGCGGCGGCGACACCATTGGTGCAGTAAGCCATGCCCGACGAGCTGCTGGACCGCCTGCGGCGCTTCCACGACGACGCGTTCCCGCAGTACCGCTCGACCTTCCGCCACCTGGTCGACGATGGCCAGCACCCGACGACGCTGTTCATCGGCTGCTCCGACTCGCGCCTCGTGCCCTACCTGCTGACCGGCGCCGGGCCGGGCGAGCTCTTCCTGGTGCGCAACGTCGGCGCCTTCGTGCCGCCCTACGACGGCTCGAAGGGCTACCACGGCACCGCGGCAGCGATCGAGTTCGCGGTCCTGAACCTGCAGGTCACGCGCATCATCGTCTGCGGCCACAGCCATTGCGGCGGCATCCGCGCGCTCTACGGCGAGGTGCCGGCCGCCGCGCGCAACCTGGCGCAATGGCTGGACCTCGGCCGCGAGGCGGCGCTGCCGGTCGCCGAGCCGGGGCCGGAGGTGCTGCGCCGCACCGAGCAGCGCGCCGTCGTGCTGCAGCTCGAGCGGCTGATGGACTACCCGATGGTGCGCGAGCGCGTCGAGCGGCGCGAACTCGCGCTGCACGGCTGGCACTACGTGATCGAGGACGGCGAGGTCCATGTGTTCGACGTGCACCACGGCCGGTTCGTCGCCGCGTCGGATGCCGAACATGCCGGCACCGGGCCGTACGCCGCGTACGCGGACGCCGACCCGCCATGAGGCTGCGCCCGATCGGTCCGGCACGGTCCGCCGAAGCGGCCCGTCGCGCCCCCACGCCGCCGCCCGACCCGCACTGGCGCTTCGCTCGCCTGCTGAGCGCGCCGCACCGGCTCGGCTTCTTCGCCGCCGCGCTGTGGCTGGCCGGCAGCGCGCTGTGGTGGGCCACGGTGCTGGCGGCGCAGGCCGCCGGCGTCGCTGTGCCCTGGGCCGTGCCGCCGGCGGTCGCGCACGGCCTGCTGATGAGCCTGGGCTTCATGCCGCTGTTCATCGTCGGCTTCCTGTTCACCGCCGGGCCGCGCTGGCTGGGCCTGCCCGACGTGGCGGCCGCGACGCTGCGCGCGCCGGTGGCGCTGATGGTCGGCGGCTGGGCGCTGGCGCTGCCGGGCTTCCACGCATCCGGCGCGCTGGCGGCGGGCGGCGTCGCCGCCGTGGCGCTGGGCTGGGCCGGCGTGCAGTGGCGCTTCGCCGGGCTGCTGCGCGCCAGCGCGGCCCCCGACCGGCTGCATGCGACGCTGGTCGCCGTGGCCGGCGCGATCGGCCTGCTGGCGCTGCTGCTGGCCGCCGCGGGCCTGGGCCGCGGCGAGCCGGCACTGGCGCGCGCGGCCACGCAGCTCGCGCTGTGGGGCTTCCTGGCGCCGACCTTCGCGGCGGTGTCGCACCGCATGATCCCCTTCTTCACCGCCAGCGCGCTGCCGGCGCTGCCGGTGTGGCGGCCGAACGCACTGCTGTGGCCGATGCTCGGCGTGCCCTGGCTGGAAGCCGGCTTCGCGCTCGCCGAGCTGGCGTCCTGGCCGCTGCCCGCGGCGGTGCGCTGGGCCCAGGTGGGCGTCGAGGCGCCGGCCGCCGCGCTGATGCTGTGGCTGGCCTGGCGCTGGGGTCTGGTGCAGAGCCTGCGCATCCGTCTGCTGGCGATGCTGCACGCGGGCTTCGTCTGGCTCGGCCTCGCCCTGCTGCTCGCGGCGCTGTCGCACGCGCTGATGGCCGGCAGCGCCGACACCCGCTCGCTTGGCCTGGCGCCGCTGCACGCGCTGGGCATGGGCTACCTCGGCGCGACGCTGGTGGCGATGATCACGCGCGTCGCATCGGGCCACAGCGGCCGGCCGCTGGCGGCCGGCGACTTCGTCTGGGGTCTGTACTGGACCCTGCAGCTCGGCGTGCTGCTGCGCGTGGCCGCGGCGCTCTGGCCCGCGGCGCCGCCGGGGCTGGCGCTGGCCGCGGTCGCCGCCTGGACGGTCGCGGCGGTCGGCTGGGCGCTGCGCTATGGTCGTTGGCTGGGCCGGCCGCGGATCGACGGGCGGCCCGGCTGAAAGCGTCGCCGCCCCGCCACTGAAGGAGCCCTGCCATGGCCCAGCCACATGCCCGCTCCGGTCAGGTCGTCAGCGTCGCATCGCTCGGCACCGCGCTGGCGGCGGCGCGCACCACGGCGCTGATCAAGGCCGCGCAGCTCGAAGTCGTGCGCCTCGTGCTGCCGGCCGGTCAGGTGCTGCGCGAACACCAGGTGCCCGGCGAGATCACCGTGCAGTGCCTCGAGGGCGAGGTCGAGTTCGTGCTGCCCGGCGCGACCCACCGGCTCGTCGCCGGCGACTGGCTGCACCTGGCGGCGCGCGAGCCGCATGCGCTGCGGGCGCTCAGCGATGCCTCGCTGCTGGTGACGATCTGCCTGCTGCCGGCGCCCTGAGGCCGCGCCGCACGGCGAACCCCATCAGCGCGGCGAACCACAGGATGGCCAGCGCATGCACGGCGCCCGCGGCCGCGAGCGCGCCGGCCGAGCCGGCTTCGGCGCCACCCATCCGCAGCAGCAGACTCGCGGACAGCAGCCACAGCGGCGCGCGAGCCCAGCGCGTGTAGGCCGGCCGCAGCCGGGCGAGTGCCGGCAGCATGATCGGCGCGTGGCCGAACACCATCGCGAACACGAAGCCGAGCAGCACCGCGTGCGGCGCCACCGAGGCGACGCCGTCCGGTCGCAGCAGCCCGAGGCCACCGAGCGCCGCGCCGATCAGCAGCCAGCCGTAGCCGACGCTCAGGCAGGTGCCGGTGTGGCCGACCCAGCCCTCGCGCCGCGAGAGGCGCGGCGCAAGGTCGTGGCGCAGCAGCCAGACCGCGAGCGCCGCGCAGGCCGACCACCACAGCGCCCCGGCCAGCCAGGCGGGCCCGCCGGCCATCGCCACGAGCACCGCGGCCGCGCCGGCGCCGACCAGGCCGACGAAGCTGCGCCGCGCGGCCGCCGACAGCCGCACGAACTGCATCAGCTCGCGCCGCTCGCCGGCGATGGTGCCAACCAGGAAAGCCATCCAGCCCAGCGTCGCGGCGGCGACGTCCCCGCGCGCCCAGGCCAGCGTGCCCAGTCCCCAGGCCAGCGCCGCGGCCGCTTCCACGCCGAGGTGCAGCGACCAGGCGCGGGTGGCCCCGGCCCACAGGTAGAGGCCGAACAGCGCCAGCGCAGCCAGCCCCCAAGCCAGCGCCGCGAGGTCGGGCCGCCCGGCGGCCCAGGCCAGCACGCCGCCGACGCCAGCCGCCAGCGGCGCGAGCAGCCCGGCCGCGCGCTGCAGCGCCACCGCGCGCTCCAGCGCGATCAGCGTGCCGAACACGCCGCCCACCATCACGGCGCCGTGGTCCGCCAGCGCGCCGGCAGGCAGCGGCCAGCCCAGCCGCATCAGGCCGCCGGCGAGGCCGGCCAGCAGGTTCAGCGCGGCCAGCGCGGCGCTGGCGAGCACGCCGGCGCGGAACAGCGCGCTCGGGCTCATCGCTGCCGGACGCGGCCCTCGCCCCTCAGCCCAGCCGGACCGCGTGGCCCTGCCGGTTGAAGGGGATGAAGCGATCGAGGTCGCCGCTGCGCACCGCCTCGACCATGCGCTCGAGCGCCGCCTTGACCTCGGCCTCGGCCGGCGGGCGCCGGCCGGTGCCGCCGATCGCGGCAGCGAACACCAGCGCCCAGGGCGGGCCGGCGCGCGCGGCTTCGGCGGCCAGCGCGTCGAAGCCGCTCAGCGCCATCGGGTCCTTGTCGACGCACATCAGCGGCGCCAGCTCGCCCGACTCGCCGGCCTCGAACAGCGCGCGCTGCGCCTCGCTGGCGTCCTGCGGCAGCGAGGCGCCGGCAAAGACCAGCAGCAGACGCTGGGCATGCGGCTGCTGGCGGGCCGCGAGCAGCAGGTCGTCGAAGGTGGAGATCGAGATGTCCATGGCGTCCCTGGGTCAGCGGGCGTCGGGCTCGTCGCCCTGCCAGCCGAAATGCCGTCGCAGCGCCGGGAGCATGCGCGCCGGCGTCCAGCCCAGTTGCGCATCGAGCCGGACCTGCACGACGAAGCCGCTGGGCAGCGCGCGCTGCACCGCGGCCGTGGCGTCCTCGACCAGCAGGTCGGCCATCGGGCAGGTCGCGCTGGTCGGGATCAGCAGCACCTCGACGCGGCCGGGCCGGATCTCGATGCGCTCGACCAGACCGAGGTCGACGATGCTCTCGCCGATCTCGGGATCGAGCACCTCGCCCAGCGCGGCGCGCACCTGCTCGGTCAGGGCCCGTTCGTCCATGCGGCGATTGGAAGCGCTGCGGCCGCGCGCGGTCTTGTCGCAGCGCAAGACCATCGCAGGCGGAAGGCCTTGCCCCGCCCGCAGCGGCGGCTTTCGCGACATCATCGCGCCATGGCGCCGATCGAGCTGCACCCGACGCTGAAGCTGGCGCATGTCGGGCTCGTCACCGCCAGCGGGCTGCTGTTCGCGGTGCGCGGTGCGGCGGTGCAGGCCGGGGCGGCCTGGGCGATGCGGAGGCCCTGGCGCAGGCTGAGCTATGCCATCGACACGCTGCTGCTCGCCGCCGGCGCCGCACTGTGGTGGGTGCTCGGGCTGCACCCGGTGCGCGACCCCTGGCTCGGGACCAAGCTGGCGCTGCTGCTGCTCTACATCGTGCTCGGCTCGCTGGCGCTCAAGCGCGGTCGCACGCCCGCGGTGCGGCGTGCCAGCTATGGGGCGGCGCTGGCGACCTACCTGTTCATCGCGTCGGTAGCGGTGCGGCACCGGCCGCTCGGGCTGCTGGCCGGCGCGTGACCCAATGAGCACGCGCCTCACCTTGCACGCCACGCCCGCGGCCGGCTTCGACGAGCCCTTCGAGATGCTGCTGGGCTGCCACGAGCGCGTCGAGCGCATGCTCGGCCTGCTCGAGCGTCTGGCGGCGCACCTCGACACCCACGGCTGCGACGACGCGGCCCGCCAGGCCGCGCAGGACGTGATGCGCTACTTCGACCTCGCCGGCCCGGCCCACCACGAGGACGAGGAGCGCCATGTGCTGCCGCTGCTGGCCGCCGGCCCCGACGCGGCGCTGCAGGCGCTGGCGCAGCGCCTGCGGCAGGACCACCGGGCCATGACCGAACAGTGGCGGGCGGTGCGCGCCGACCTCGCCGGGGTCGCCGACGGCCGCTGGCCGGCGGCGCCCGACGCCGCGCGCGCGGCGCGCTGGCGCGGCTACGCGGCGCTGTACCGCGACCATGTGCGTGCCGAGGAGGCGCACGCCTTCCCGGCCGCCCGTGCCCGGCTCGACGCCGACGCCCAGGCCGCGATGGGCCGCGAGATGGCGGCCCGCCGCGGCGCCGCCAAAGCTTGATCGAGCGCAGAGTCGCGCGCGACCGGCGCTCCTACAGTCTGCCCATGCGTCGCCCCTGGAGCCTCTCGGCCAAGATGGGCGCCATGGGCGGCGCCTTGCTGCTGATGGCGCTGTTCTCGATCGGCCTGACGCTGTGGGTGACCTGGCAGCTCGAGGGCGGCGCAGCCGCGGTCAACGAGGCCGGCCGCATGCGCATGCAGACCTGGCGGCTGGCGCAGACGCTGGCCGCCGGCGACACCGGCCGCGCGGCGGCGCTGGCCCGGCAGTTCGACCAGAGCGTGACGCTGCTGCGCAACGGCGACGCCTCGCGCCCGCTGTTCGTGCCGGGCGACGGCCGTTCGCAGGCTGCCTTCGGCGACGTGCAGCGGGACTGGAGCGCGCTGCGCGCCGCCTGGTCGGCCACGCCGCCGCCGGCGGCGTCCGACGCGGCGCGCCAGGCCGAGGCCTTCGTCGCGCGCATCGACGGTTTCGTCTCGGCGATCGAGCGGCAGCTCGCCCGGCTGACCGCGGTGCTGAACGGCTTCCAGTTCGTGATGATGGCGCTCGTGATCGCCAGCGCGGTGGCGCTGATGTACTCGGCCTACCTGTTCGTCTTCAACCCGCTCGCGCGGCTGCAGGCGGGCCTGGCCCGGGTCGGCCAGGGCGACCTCGCGGCCCGCGTGGACGCCACCGCCGATGACGAGTTCGGCGCGCTGGCGGCCGGCTTCAACCGCATGGCGCAGACGCTGCAGGGCCTGTACCAGAACCTCGAAGCCAAGGTTCAGGAGAAGACGCTGCGCCTCGAGACCCAGCATGCGCGGCTGGCGGCGCTGTACGAGGCCGCCGCCTTCGTCAACCGCGCCGCGACGCTCGACGAGCTGGCGCAGGGCTTCGCGCGCCAGGCGCGCCGCGTGGCCCAGGCCGACGCGTCCGCGGTGCGCTGGTCGGACGAGGCCAACCGCCGCTACCTGCTGCTGGCCTCCGATTGCCTGCCCGACGAGCTGGTGCAGGAAGAACGCTGCATGCATACCGGCGACTGCAGTTGCGGCCAGGCCGAGGGCGAGGCCCGCACGCGCGTGATCCCGATCCGCGCGAGCGGGTCCGACGCCCAGCTCGGCCACTGCGGCAAGGCCGGCTACGAGACCCTGATCAGCGTCCCGGTGCGCGTGCAGGACCGCCTGGTCGGCGAGCTGGACCTGTTCTACCGCCACGCCACGAGCCTCGACGACGAGGACCGCGCGCTGCTCGAGACGCTGGCCAGCCACCTGGCCGGCGCCGTCGAGGGCCTGCGCGTCGGCGCGCTCGAGCGCGAGACCGCGGTGGCCGAGGAGCGCGGCCTGCTCGCGCGCGAGCTGCACGACAGCATCGCGCAGAGCCTGGCCTTCCTGAAGATCCAGATCGGGCTGCTGCGCGGCGCGCTCGCGCGCCACGACGCCCGGCAGGTCGAGGCGGTGCTCGGCGAGGTCGACGCCGGCGTGCAGGAGAGCCTGTCGCATGTGCGCGAGCTGCTGCTGCACTTCCGCACGCGCACCAACGCCGAGGACATCGCGCCGGCGCTGCAGACCACGCTGCGCAAGTTCGAGCAGCAGACCGGCATGCGCACGCAGCTGACGATCGAAGGCGACGGCCTGCCGCTCGCCGCCGACGTGCAGGTGCAGGTGCTGCACGTGGTGCAGGAGGCGCTGTCGAACGTGCGCAAGCATGCGGGCGCGCGGCAGGTCTGGGTCGAGGTGCAGCAGGCGCCGCCGTGGCGCGTCGAGGTGCGCGACGACGGCATCGGCTTCCCCCACGCCGACGCGCCGCCCGACGAGACCCACGTCGGCCTGCGCATCATGCGCGAGCGCGCCGAGCGCATCGGCGCCCGCGTCGAGTTGCGCTCGGTGGCCGGATCGGGCACCTGCGTCGCGCTGACGCTGCCGGCGCCGCAGCGGAGGGCGGCATGAGCGCCGGCCGCTCGATCCGCGTGCTGGTGGTCGACGACCACACGCTGTTCCGCCGCGGCCTGATCGCGCTGCTGGCGGGCGACGGGCGCTTCGAGATCGTCGCCGAGGCCGGCGACGCCGGCGAGGCGCAGCGGCGTGCCGCCGAAACCCAGCCCGAGGTCATCCTGCTCGACAACCACATGCCCGGCGTCAACGGCGTGGACGCGCTCGCCGGGCTGCGCGAGGTGGCGCCGCAGGCGCGCGTGCTGATGCTCACCGTCAGCGAGGACGAGCGCGACCTCGCCGCCGCGCTGCGCGGCGGTGCCAGCGGCTACCTGCTCAAGACCGCCGACAGCGACGACCTCGCCAGCGCGCTCCTGCGCACCGTGGCCGGCGAGTCGGTCGTCAGCCCGCAGATGACCGGCAAGCTGGTCAGCGCCTTCCAGTCGCTGCGGCCCGGCGGCGCGCCGGCCGAGGCCGATCCGATCGACGGTCTGTCGCCGCGCGAGCGGCAGATCCTCGAGCAGATCCGCCGCGGCGCGAGCAACAAGGAGATCGCGCGCACCCTCGACATCGCCGAGCCGACGGTGAAGATCCACGTGCAGCACATCCTGCGCAAGCTCAACCTCAGCTCGCGCGTGCAGGCGGCGGTGTACGCGGCGCAGCGGCCCGCATGAACGCGGCCCGCCTTCACGACGCCACGGCGGTGTCCGACGCGCTAGAGCTGCTGGCGCTGCGCTACTCGGTCGGCCCGAAGTTCCTCACCGCGCCGGCGCCGACGCCCGCCGAATGGCAGCAGGCGGCCGAGCTGGCGCTGCGCGCACCGGACCACGACGGGCTGCGGCCATTTCGCTTCGTCAGCGTCGCCGACGCCGAGCGCCCGGCGCTGGCCGAGCTGTTTGCCCGCGACGCGATCCGCCGCGGCCAGGCGCCGGCCGACGTCGACAAGGCCCGCGCGCGGGCCTGCAACGGGCCGGGGCTCGCCGCGCTGGTGGCGCGCGTGCGCGACGACGCCGCCGGCGTGCCGGCCCACGAGCAATGGGTGTGCGTCGGCGCCGCGCTGATGAACTTCCTCAACGCTCTGCACCTGATGGGCTACGGCGCCAAGGCGCTGAGCGGCGCGTCGGTGGCCGCGCCAGAGATCCGCGCGGCCTTCTGCGGCGACGGCGAGACGCTGGTGACCTGGGTGGTCGCCGGCCGGCCGGTGCGCGCGGCGCACTCGCGGCATGACGCAGGCGCACGCCCGGTCATCGGGCCCTGGTGCCCTGCGGCGCGCTAGGCGGGCGGGCCGGGTCAGCCGGCGTTCAGAGGGACGTCGATGCCGGCACTGACGCGCTGGCAGACACCGAGAACCTCACTCCGAAGTCATGGCCTCGAGCCCATCGCAGTCATGCAGGCTCCACTCATCGGTGGCGCGTTCAGGCGGTCTGCTCGATGCCGGCGATGGCCCAGTTGCGGCTGCCGTCGTCGGGCTTGACCAGGTGCCAGAGTTCGTCGAAGTCGCTCGCGGCGGCCTCGCTTTCTTCGCGCACGAGGCCATGGAAGCGCACGCTGACGATCTGGCGGCCGCTCTCCTGCGTCACGTCGAGCACCTCGGCGTCGACCTTCACCACGTCGGTGCGCTGGGTCGTCGCGCCGCGCTCCTGCAGCTCGAGCCGGATCGCCGCGAACAGCTCGGGGGTCGTGAATTCGCGCAGATCACCGAGGTCGCCCGAGTCGTTGGCCGCCTGAAGCCGGATGAAGATCATCTTGGCGATGCGCTCGAAGCCGGCCGTGTCGAAATCGGCCGGTACCGAGGCCGCCGCGGCGACCGGCCCGAAGCCCTCCGTCGGCGCCGTGCGACCAATCTCGGCGCGCCGCTGCAGCGGCTGCTCGACGGCCGCTACCGCCCCAGGCCGCGCCGGCAGGCCGGCCGCGCCCGCGCCCGCGCCCTGCATCGCCAGCCGCCCAGCCGGCTGCCCACCGGCGGCAAAGCGTTGCAGCAGCCAGCGGATCACGAACACCGCGGCCACGGCCAGCAGCGCCAGCATCAGGAAGTTGCCGAACGCCTCGCTCAGGCCCAGATGGCTCATCAGCGCGGCGATGCCCAAGCCGGCGGCCAGGCCGGCGATCGGACCCATCCAGGAGCGGCGCGGCGCGGCGGCGGCCGTCGCGGCCGTGCCGGTGGCCGCCGGGGTGGCGGCCTGCGTCGGCGCGGCCGGATCGGCCTGCGCAGGCTTGGCCGGTGTCGCCTCCGGCGTGCGCGGTGGCAGCTTGCGCTGCATGCCGGCCGAGCCGCCGCCACCGAGGCGGCGCGCATCGGCGCTGCTTGGCGCCAGGGTCGTCGCGGCGAACGCCACAGCAAGCAGGGCCGGTAGCAACCAGTTCTTCGTCATCGTCGTCTTCCAGAAAGGCCTTGCCGCAGCTTCAACTCTGCGGCGCAGCCTATCAGACGCTGCGGCAGCGCCTTCGGTTCCCGATCCGT
>Ga0209966_1000052_pt1 | contig 50827 bp, 48 predicted proteins | sample RhisoiCoNPM_FD_187575 | JGI IMG/M metagenome (GOLD analysis project Ga0209966, IMG submission 187575) | Arabidopsis thaliana rhizosphere microbial communities from the Joint Genome Institute, USA, that affect carbon cycling - Rhizosphere... | ecosystem: Host-associated > Plants > Roots >... | reverse complement strand
GCGCCGTTCGCGGCCGATGGTGGCCTGATCGAGGGCCGGTTCGGCGTCGCCGAGCCGCGCCGCTACCTGCTCTACCAGCCCGCTTCGCCGCCGCCGGGCCCGATGCCCTTGCTGGTGCTGCTGCACGGCTGCCGGCAGACGGCCGACGACTTCGCTCGCAGTACCGGCATGAACGAGGCCGCCGAGGCGGCCGGTGTGGCCGTGCTCTACCCGGAGCAGTCGCTGAACGCGAACCTGCTGCGGTGCTGGAACTGGTATGCGCTGCAGGATCGCTCGTACGCCGAAGGCGAAGCGACCCTGCTCGCGGCGCTGACGCGCCGGATCGTGCGCGAACTCGGCCTCGACGCGACCCGCGTCTACGTGGCTGGCATGTCGGCAGGCGGCGCCATGGCGGCCGTGCTCGCACGCGACTACCCCGATCTGTACGCGGCGCTCGGGGTCCATTCGGGCCTGCCGGCCGGCGAGGCCCACGACATGCACTCGGCGATGCAGCTGATGTCGAAGGGTCCGGGGCCACCGACGACGCCTGCCGACCCGGCGCAGTCCGCCGACCTGGCGGTGGCCCGCATCGTGTTCCACGGCGATGGCGACACCACGGTCCACCCTGCCAACGCGGCCGCGCTGCACGCCGCGCCGGGGGTCGCGGACGAGCTCTCCTCGCCGTCGGTGCAGGTCACCACGCCGGCGCGCGACGGCAGGCGCGCCTACACGCGGTCGATCGAGTACGGGCCGGCGGGCGTCCCGCAACGCGAGCTGTGGATCGTCCACGGCGCCGGCCACGCCTGGGCCGGCGGCGACGCGACGGCACGCCACACCGATGCCGAAGGCCCCGACGCATCGCGCGAGATGCTGCGCTTCTTCCTGCAGCACCGCCGTGCCACCTGAGCCGCGGCGACCCGACCGCCATGAGCTTTGCCGAGTGGTCGCTGTTCGTCGGCCTGCTGCTGGTGACCATGGTGCTGGCCGGCACCCTGATCAGCCGCCTGCCGCTCAGCAGTGCGATGGTCTACCTGGCGCTGGGCTGGCTGCTCGGGCCGGACATGGCCGACGTCCTGCGCCCCGACCCGCGCCTGCACACCGCCGTGCTGGAGCGACTGGCCGAGGGGGCGCTGCTGATCTCGCTGTTCGCGGTGGGCCTGCAGCTCGGCGTGCCGCTGCGCGACCGCCGCTGGCAGCTGCCGGTGCGGCTGGCCTTCGTGTCGCTCGCGGCGATGGTGGCCCTGGTCGCCGCGGTCGGGGTCTGGCTGCTCGGGCTGCCGCTCGGCGCCGCCGTGCTGCTGGGCGCGATCCTGGCGCCGACCGATCCGGTGCTCGCCTCCGACCTGCCCACCGATCCCGGCTCGGACCCTGATCCGCTCGGCTTCAGCCTGGCTGGCGAGGGCGGCCTGAACGACGGCGCGGCCTTCCCCTTCGTGCTGCTCGGGCTCGGCCTCCTGGGACTGCACGAGATGGGACCTGGACTGGCGCGCTGGTGGAGCGTGGACCTGCTCTGGGCCACCGTCGGCGGCGCGGCGATCGGCGGGCTGCTCGGCGCGGCGACCGGCCGGCTGGTGGTCTACCTGCGCAGCCGCCACGAAGCCGCCGTGGGACTCGACGAGTTCCTCGGGCTCGGTCTGCTGGCCATGGCCTATGGCGTCGCCCAGATCAGCCATGCCTCGGGCTTCCTGGCCGTGTTCGCCGCCGGCCTGGCGCTGCAGCGCGTGCGCGAGCAGCCGCGCGCCCACACAAGGCCGCTGCGGTCTGCCGAGGACCCGGTCGGGCACCCCTACGAGACCTTGGCGACCCACTCGCACCACGCCAGCGCAACGATGCGCGACTCGGTCCAGGGCTTCAACGGCCAGCTCGAACGGCTGGCCGAGCTGACCCTGGTGCTGGTGGTCGGCGCGATGCTGGCCTATGCGCGGCCCTTGCCGCTGCTGTGGTGGTTCCTGCCGCTGCTGCTGGTCGTGTTGCGGCCCTTGTCGGTGCTGGTGGCGCTGCCCGGCGCGGCGGTGTCGAGCCGGCAGCGCGCGATGATCGGCTGGTTCGGCATCCGTGGGATCGGCTCGGTGTACTACCTGCTGCTGGCGCTGCGCCACGGTGTCGACGGCGCGCTGGCCGACACGCTGATCTCGGTCACGCTGTGGACCGTGGCGGCGTCGATCGTCGCTCACGGCCTGACCGCGCAGCCGCTGATGCAGCGCTACATCGACCGCAAGCGGCAGACCCGCAAGGCGAAGCGTCAAAGCCAGTAGGCCCAGAGCCTCGCGAACCATTCCTTCAGGTGCAGCGTCACCGGGCGGCGCTCCCACTCGGCCAGTGTGACGGCGTCCGACGCCGCGAGGTCGCGGTCGAACATCGCCTGCACCTGGGCACCGAAGCCGGCCCCGAGCACGACCGCGTTCAGTTCGTGGTTGTGCAGGAAGCTGCGCCAGTCGAGGTTGGTCGAGCCGACGGTGGCCCAGACGCCGTCGATCAGCGCGGTCTTGGCGTGCAGGATCACGCCGCGCCGCTCGTGGATCTTGACGCCGGCGCGCAGCAGACGCGCGTAGTGGTCGCGGCCGGCGTGGAACACCAGCCAGGAGTCGGTCTTCGACGGCAGGATCAGGACCACGTCGACGCCACGCGCGGCCGCCGCCTCGAGCGCCGCGAGCAACTGCGGGTCGGGCACGAAGTAGGCGTTGGTGATGCGGATGCTGGTCTCGGCGCTGCCGATGGCCGACAGCAGCGTCGCGTAGATCAGGCTGTAGGGCTCGTCGGGCGAGCTGCCGATCGCGCGCACGACCTCGTTGCCCACGTTCTGCGGTGCCGGAAAGTGATCGCGCGGCGCGAGCGGCGCGCCGCCCTGGCTCGCCCAGGTGGCGAGGAAGAGCTTCTGCAGCTCGGCCACCACCGGCCCGTCGAGCTGCAGGTCGGTGTCACGCCACACCGGGCCGGCCGCCGGCCGCAGCCGGCCGCCCTTGCGCGCCGAGCCGCCCGAGTAGACGCTGCTGATGTTGATGCCACCGAGGAAGGCGGTGCGGCCGTCGACGATCAGCAGCTTGCGGTGGTCGCGCCGGTTCAGCTCCCAGCCCTTGCGCGCGACGAGCGGGTTGACGGGGTTGAACTCGAGCACCCGCACGCCCTCGTCGGTGAGCCGCTGGAAGAAGGCCGCCGGCGTGGCGAGGGTGCCCACGCTGTCGCGGATCAGGTTGACCTGCACGCCCTGGCGCTGCTTGTCGATCAGGGCCTGCGCGAACTGCCGGCCGATCACGTCGTCGTCGAGGATGTAGGTCTCGAGGTGGATGTGGTCACGCGCCGCGGCGATGGCCGCGAGCATGGCCTGGTAGGTCGCGGCGCCGTCCTGCAGCAGCCGCACGCGATTGCCGGTGGTCAGCGGGCTGCCGACGATGGCCTCCTCCAGCGCGAGGTGGCGCGCGAAGATGTCGGTCGGCTCGCCGCGGCTCGCCAGCCGGTCCAGCACGGCCTTGCTCTGAGCCGCCGTCAGCGGACCCCGCGCGCCATCGAGCTGCACCGGCGCGCCGCGCGGGCGCGCCAGGTCGGGCACGATGATCGGCAGGCTGCTGCAACCCGTGATCGCGGCCAGCCCCAGCAGCAGCGCGCCGAGCGCCTGCACGCCGCGGCGGCCGCACCGGTTCACAAGCGGCCCATGAGCAGCAGGACGAGCACCACGACGACCACGAGGCCGAGCACGCCGCTCGGGCCGTAGCCCCAGCTCTTGCTGTGGCCCCAGCTCGGCAGCACGCCGACCAGCATCAGGATCAGGATGATCAGCAGAATGGTTCCGAGACTCATGGCGGCTCCTTCAGGTTAGGTGCCCGTTCATCAGTTCGCAGGCGCCGAGGCCGCGGGCGGCACGACGATGACGGTCGTGCCCGTGCCGGCTTCGCCGGTGGCGCCGCTGCGGCCGGTGTCGCCCTGCATGCCGGTGCTGCCGGTGCTGCCGGTGCTGCCGGCATCACCGGTCGCGCCGGTGCTGCCGGTCGAGCCGGTGGCACCGGTCGGTCCGGGCGGGCCGGGCACGGCGACCGGCGCCGGTGCAGGCACCGTGACGACGGCCGGCGGGTTGCAGCCGGCCAGCGCGAGCGTGGCCAGCACGGCGGAGAGAGTCAGGGAGAGGTTCATCGGTTGTCCTTCGGGGGCGCGGGCGGCAGGGCCTGGCGGGGCGGTGGCCCGCACCAGGGACGCCCGCAGGCTAGGACGGCGGCGTGCACCGGTCGGTGCGCTGCCGCACAAAGACCCGGCGCTCAGTCGGCGCGCGGAGCCAGCATCCGACCGGGATCGACCCAGTCGTCGAACTGCTCGGCACTGACGAAGCCGAGCGCCAGCGCCGCCTCGCGCAGCGTGCTGCCATGCTCGTGGGCATGCCGGGCGATGCGTGCCGCGCGCTCGTGGCCGATGTGCGGCGTGAGCGCGGTGACGAGCATCAGCGAGCCTGCCAGCTGCTGTGCGATGCGTGCCGCGTCGGCCTGCAGCCCGGCCACGCAGTGGCGCGCGAAGCTGCGCATCGCATCGGACAGCAGGCGCAGGCTGTCGAGCGTGTCGAGCGCGATCAGCGGCTTGTAGGCATTGAGCTCGAGCTGCCCCTGGCTCGCCGCGAGGCCGATCGCCACGTCATGGCCGATCACCTGGGCGCACACCATGGTCAGCGCCTCGACCTGGGTCGGGTTGACCTTGCCCGGCATGATCGAGCTGCCCGGCTCGTTGGCCGGCAACCGCAGCTCGCCAAGGCCGGCGCGCGGGCCGCTGCCCATCAGGCGGATGTCGTTGCCGATCTTGGTCAGCGCGATCGCCAGCATCCTCAGCGCCGCGTGCACCGCAACCAGGGCCTCGTGGCCCGCCATCGCGGCGAACAGGTTGTCGGCCTGCACCAGCGGCAGGCCCAGCCGCCCGGCCAGCAGCGCCGCCACGCGCGCGCCGAAGCCCGGAGAGCTGTTGAGCCCGGTGCCGACCGCCGTGCCGCCGATCGCCAGCGCGTGCAGCGCCGGCAGCGCCTGCCGCAGGCTGGCCTCGCACAGCGCGAGCTGGGCCCCGTAGCCACCGAACTCCTGGCCCAGCGTCAGCGGGGTCGCGTCCTGCAGGTGGGTGCGGCCGACCTTCACGACGCCGTCGAAGGCCTGCGCCCGCTCGGCCAGCGCGTCACGCAGTTCGGCGAGCGCCGGCAGCAGCGCGTCGCGGACCTGCAGCGCCACGGCGATGTGCATCGCGGTCGGGAACACGTCGTTGGACGACTGGCCGAGGTTCACGTGGTCGTTGGGATGCACGCGCTCCGGTGTTTCGTCGCCGTCGAGCGCCTGCGAAGCCAGCCGCGCGATCACCTCGTTGACGTTCATGTGGCTCTGCGTGCCCGAGCCGGTCTGCCACACCGACAGCGGGAACTGGCCGTCGAACTCGCCCGCGGCCACGCGCACTGCGGCGTCGGCGATCGCACGCGCGGTGGCCGCCTCCAGCCGGCGGCGCTGGCGGTTGGCACGTGCCGCCGCCCACTTGACCCAGGCCATCGCATGGATCAGCGACAGCGGCATGCGCTGGTCGCCGATCGCGAAGAACTCGAGGCTGCGCGCCGTCTGCGCGCCCCACAGCGCATCGGCCGGCACATGGACCTCGCCGAAGCTGTCGAGCGCGCGGCGCGTGGCGCTCGTCGGCCTCGCCGCGGCCCGGTCAGAGCTGTGCGGCATAGGCCTGGCGGTCGATCGCGTAGCAGCCGCAGGCCGCCGCCTCGAGCCCGGCACGGTCGACCACGGTCACCTCGCCGCGGTGGTAGTCGATCAGCCCGCGGCGGTGCAGCACCCCCGCGGCCACCGTGATCCCGACACGGCGCACGCCCAGCATGTAGGCGAGGAACTCGTGGGTCACGTGGAAGTGATCGGCATGCGCGCGGTCGTGGCTCATCAGCAGCCAGCGCGCGAGCCGCGGCGCGATCAGGTGGAAGCGCAGGCAGGCGGCGGAGGCCGCCAGCTCGCCCATCAGCACATGGATGTAGCGGCCCAGCTGGCGGCGCAGCGCGGGGCTGCGCAGCAGCTCGCGGCGGAACTCGACGCTGCCGATGCGCCGCGCCGTGCCGGCGCCCTGCACCACCGCCCGCAGCGGCGACGTCGAGACGCCGAGCACATGCTGCACGCCGACCATGCCCTCGTGCCCGACCATGCCCACCTCCAGCCCCGGCTCGCCGTCGACCACGGTCATCAGCGAGATGAAGCCGTCGAGCGGGAACCAGACGTGGTGCGTGCGGTCGCCCGGCAGGCAGAGCACCTCGCCCAAGCGCAACTCGACCGTCCGGCAGGCCGCCAGCAGGTGCTCGCGGTCACGCCGCGGCAGCGTTTCGATCAGGTGGTTTTCGATCGCGGACAAGGGGACCTCCGCCGTGCAGGAGGGCGCCGCCGACACCATGGCGCCCGGGGAGCCGAACCCGCACCGGGGACGGCCGCTGTGAACAGCCTAGGCCCGGCAGCGCGGCCCGGCTGTCTGCTAGCGCACAAAACGCGCTACCGGCCATGCGGCCCTCAGGTGGCAACCCGATCCGGCAACAGCCGGTCGTACTCCTTCTTGACCACCGCGTAGCACTCGCAGGTGCGCTGCTCCAGCGCTGGCCGGTCGAGCACCGTGATGTGGCCGCGCGCATAACGGATCAGGCCGAGCCGCTGCAGCTCGAGCGCCGCCTCGGTGACGCCCTCACGGCGCACGCCGAGCATGTTGGCGATCAGCTCCTGCGTCATCACCAGCTCGTTGCCCGAAAGCCGGTCCATGCTCAGCAGCAGCCAGCGGCAGAGCTGCTGGTGCAGCGTGTGGTGGCGGTTGCACACCGCGGTCTGCGCCATCTGGGTGATCAGCGCCTGGGTGTAGCGCAGCAGCACGTGCATCACCGGGCCGGCGCGGTCGAACTCGTCCTTCATCAGCTGCGATCGCATGCGAAAGCCCTTGCCGGCGCTCTGCACCACGCCGCGGCTGGGCGTCGAGCCGCCGCCCATGAAGAGCGACACGCCGACGATGCCCTCGTTGCCGACGACGGCGATCTCGGCCGAGGCGCCGTTCTCCATCACGTAGAGCAGCGAGACGATCGCGGTGGTCGGGAAATAGGCGTGGCTCAGCGTGCGGCCCGACTCGTAGAGCACCTGCCCCAGCGGCATCTCGATGGGTTCGAGCTGGTCCTGCCAGCGCTGCCACGCGGCATCGGGCAGCGCCGCGAGCAGGTGGTTGGCCTTGGGGTCGAGCGTCAGCGCCATCGTGCATCTCCAGGGTCAGGACCAGCAGGCTGGCACGTCGGCGACTCGCCGTCCACAATTTTCAGTATAGGTAGCGTGTGCGGCGGCGTTTGTCCGCTGGCGCACAGACGGGCGCTGGCCGGTGCGGTGAGGCTCGTGGCGCGCCGCGAGCGCCCGTCGGCATCCCGGCGCGGCGTGCACCGTCCGTCCCGGCGGCGCCACGGAGCCCTCTGACCCATGATCCGCATCGAACTGCAGGTGGCCCTGCGCTACGAGGTCGACGCCCACGGCGCCGACTTCGTGTTCAACGTCCACGCCGCCCACACCGACAGCCAGACGGTCTCGGCGGAGTCGCTGCAATTGAGCCCGCCGGTCGAATGGCGCCTGCACACCGAGCCGGCGACCGGCAACCGCTGCCTGCGCCTGCGCGCCGGGCCGGGCGAACTGACGCTGCGCTACGCGGCCACGGTCGACCTGCTGCACCACAGCCACGCACCGCCCGACCTCGCGGAAGTGCCGGTCAACCGGCTGCCGGCCGAGGTGCTGGGCTACATCTACCCGAGCCGCTACTGCCAGTCGGACCGGCTGGTGAAGTTCGCGATCCGCGAGTTCGGCCACCTGTGGCAGGGCTGCGGCCGGGTGCTGGCGATCCAGGAGTGGGTGCAGCGGCGCGTCACCTTCACCTCCAACACCTCCACCAGCAACACCTCGGCGGTCGACACGCTGATCGAGCAGGTGGGCGTGTGCCGCGACTTCGCGCACCTGATGATCGCGCTGTGCCGCGCGCTCAGCATCCCGGCGCGCTTCGCGACCGGCACCGACTATGGCGCCGACCCGGCGCTCGGGCCGCCCGATTTCCATGCCTACGTCGAGGTCTATCTCGGCGACCGCTGGTACATCTTCGACCCGTCGGGCACCTCGATCCCGATGGGCTTCGTGCGCGTGGGCACCGGGCGCGACGCGGCCGACGTGGCGTTCGCGACCATCTTCGGTGGCGTGCGGGCGTTTCCGCCGGTGATCAGCGGCCGGGCGGTCATCGATCCGGCCATCGGCGCGACCCAGCCCTACCGCTGCGCCGACATGCTGTCGACCGATGGCGGCGGAGCGCATGGTGCGTTGGCGTACAGACCCTGACGAGGGCGGCCGCTAGCCTGCGGTCACGGTCAAGGCGAGCGTCCCCTCGGGGCGCGGCCGGCCGCGCAGGGGAACGACGGATGTCCTTCACGATGGAGCAGAGCAAGACGGCCTACCGGGCCGATTTCGCGCTCTATGGGCTGGCGGTGGCGGGCCTGGCTGCGACGCTCGGCCTGACCGCACCGCGCGCCGCTGCGCTCGAGGCCGTCGGCCTCGCGGTGCTGGGCCTGGCGGCCTGGACCCTGATCGAGTACGCGCTGCACCGCTTCGTGCTGCACGGGCTGCAGCCCTTTGCCCGCTGGCATGCCGATCACCACCGGCGCCCGAGCGCGCTGATCGGCGCCTCGACGCTGCTGAGCGCAGCGCTGTTCACGGCGCTGGTGTTCCTGCCGGCGCTGGCCTGGGGCGGGCCGTGGCGCGCCTGCGCGCTCACGCTCGGCGTCGCGGCCGGCTACCTGGTCTACACCCTCACCCACCACGCCACCCACCATCTCCCGGCCGGCAAGGGCTGGCTGATGCGGCGCCGGCGCTGGCACCTGCAGCACCACCACGGCGAACGGCCGGGCCGCTACGGCGTCACCAGTTCGCTGTGGGACCACGCCTTCGGCAGCACCGGGCGGCCGCGCGCCGCCTGAATGCGCCCACCTCCCCTGCAAGGACCCCTCACCATGACCCAACGCGCCGAATTCGCCGCCTCCGTGCAGCCGCTGCCGCTGCCCGACGCCGACCGCCTCAAGCTCGACACCGCGGCCATCGACGCGGTGCGACTGCGCGGCGCCGCCATGGAGCCGCGCGCCGGAGCCTGGCAGGAGGGCGTCGTGCGGCTGCTCAACGCGGCGCTGGCCACCGAGCTGGTGTGCGCGCTGCGCTACCGGCGCCACCACCACACCGCGCAGGGAATGGCGTCGCCGAAGATCGCCGAGGAGCTGCTCGTGCATGCCAACGAGGAGATGGCCCACGCCGACCGGCTGGCCCGTCGCATCGTGCAGCTCGGCGGCCAACCCGACTTCTCGCCGAAGACGCTGGCCGCGCGCAGCCATGCGCCCTACGACGACTCGCTCGACCTGAAGACGATGCTGGCGGCCGACCTGTCGGCCGAGCGCGTCGCGGTCGAGATCTACGGCCAGCTCGTCGCCCTCATCGGCACGCGCGACCCCACCACCCGGCGCCTGCTCGAAGACCTCCTGGGCCAGGAGCAGGAGCACGCCGAGGAGCTCGAGGGCTGGCTCGCCGCCTGAGGCGCCGCCACCACCCCGCCCTGGCCCCCAGAACGCTCGAACCCGAGCGCACCACGTCCCCCACCGGAGATCGACCATGACCACCCGCTACAACTTCACCATCGCCGCCCTCGCCGCGGCCATCGTCCTGACCGTCTCGGGCTGCGCCGTCACGCGCGGCCAGGAAACCGTCGGCGCCTACGTCGACGACACGGCGATCACCACCGCCGTCAAGGCCCGCTTCGTCGAGAACAAGACGGTCGCCGCGTCCAGCATCAGCGTCGAGACGCTCAACGGCACCGTGATGCTGTCCGGCTTCGCGAAGAGCGATGCCGAGCGCAGCACCGCCGAATCGATCGCGCGCTCGGTCAACGGCGTCAAGCAGGTGAAGAACGAGATCGCCGTGCGCCCCTGAGCCGGACCGGCATCCCGTATCGCAGGCATGCGCCGTGAACGAGGACCGCGTCATCGGCCGCTGGCATCAGTGGGTCGGCCAGGCCAAGGAAAGCTGGGGCCTGCTGACCCATGACGGCGTGGTCGCGCATGCCGGCCGGCGCGAGCGGCTGTCGGGCGTGATCCGGCAGCGCTACGGCGTGGCCCGGGACGAGGCGGCCCGCGCGATCGCGGCCTGGGAACAGGCCCGCCGCGCGGGGTTCCGCCGCCGGCACCGCCGTGCCACGCAGGCAGGTCGGATCGAGCCATGAACACGATCGATGCGATCGCCGCGCTGCGCGTGCGCCTGGCCAAGGCCCAGGCGGACCGCGACATCTGGCGCGTCGCGGGCCTGCACGAGCAGTACCTGGCGGCCTACTTCCTGGTCGAGGCGCTGCAGCTGCAGATCGAGCAGCGGCTGCTGCAGGCCGACCCGACCGACCATGAGCACCGCTGACCGCGTCCGCGCCGGGTTCTGGCGGGCCTGCTGCCGGCTCGCGTCGGCGATGACCTACGGCGGCAGTTCACGGGCCGAAGCGCTGCCGCTGCCGCTGGCGGACGAACCGCCGGAGGGCCGCCGCGCCCCCTTCGCCGACACCGTGGCAGGGTGGCACGCGGTCTGAGCTCGGTCTCGGGCCCGCGCTCACGGCTTGGCGGTCTGCGGCGCCATCACGCCGGCCACCAGGCGCTGCAGCAGGCCGGCCAGCAGCGTGGTGCCGATCACCCACCGCCAGGGCCGCAGCCACACGAGCAGCCCGCCGACCAGCAACGCGCCGACGAGCGACAGCAGCGGATGACGCCGCACCAGCGGCTCGACCGCCGAGCGCACCAGCGCCGTGGCCGCGAGCCCGGCGGCGCGCAGCGGATGCTGCGACCACCATTGCTCGAGCACCTCGACCAGCACCGCGGCCGCCGGCGTCGAGCGCAACTCGTCGCGCCACGAGCCGGTGCCTGGGCCGGTGTCGGCCTGCAGGGCCTCGCGCAGGCGCTCGCGCGACAGCGCCAGACGCTCGCAGGGCGTCGGGCGCGAGACGGTGGTGGCTGCCGTCATGGCCGCGGCTCGCGCAGCAGCGCCAGATCGGCCAGCAACTGGCCGCGCATGCCGCCGAAGGCGTCGCCGTTGCCGCCGGCGCGCGCGGCCGCGAGGCAGCCCACGGCCACGAGCAGCGGCCCCAGCGGGACAGCGATCAGCGTCCAGAGCGCCTCGGGCGGTGCGCCCGGCAGCACGCTCCACAGCATCACGGCCACGCCCGCCAGCCCGACCGCGATGCCCAGGCTGCACGCCGCCACGGCGTTCAGCAACGCGCGGCGGCGCCACAGCACGGACGCCGCGGCGAACTCGGCCGCCGCGAGATCCGCATAGGCCTGGGCGTGATCCGCCAGCAACTGCGGGCGGCTCACGATCAGTCGCAACAGAGGATGCATCGGCGGGCTCGCGGCGGACAGGGTGCGCAGCGCCGGTGTGGCCTCAGTCGCGGCGGCGCGCGTGGCTGGCCATCATCTGACCGACCGCCATCAGCGCGGCACCGGTCGCCGCAGCGATCAGCACCGCCTTGACCGGCTCGGCGCGGATGTAGTCGACGGTGTGTTCGGTCGTATCGAGCGCGCGATCGCGCACCCGCCGCGAGCCGTCGCGCACGCTGTCCAGCCCACGCTGCGCGAGCGTCGCGGCCTGGTCGCCGACACGCTGCAGCAGCGGCGCCGCCTTGTGGTTGAGCTCGTGCGCGCTACCGGCCAGACCGTCGAGCGCATTGCTGACGACCCGCTGGGTCGCCGCGATGGCGGCGTCTGCCGATTGGGTGGCCTGATCGGCTGCGCTGCGGGTCGATTCGATCGCCTTGTCTGCGTTCATGGAGAGTGCTCCTGAGTGGGTGGGTGAGCCGATCGTCCGCGCGGGACCATCGGCGGGGTCAATGGCAGCGTCAACCGGACTTCAGCAGTCCGAACAGGAAGGTCGCGATGGCGAGCACCACGAACACGAAGAACAGCACCTTGGCGATCGCCACGGCGCCGGTGGCGATGCCACCAAAGCCGAAGACCGCGGCAATCAAGGCGATGACGAAGAAGACGACGGCGTAATACAGCATGGCTAGCCTCCATGAGGGTCGACCGGCAGGCGGTCAGGGGGAACGGAAGGGCCTGGCGCGGGGCGCGGCAGGGGCGGGCTGTCGGTTCGACCGAAGCGCCGGGCGGTTTTGGACATCGTGCTACCTCGGCCCGCCTGGGGCCTTGTCGTCCCGGCCTCGCTCGCCTTCGGACGCCGCTCGCTCGGCGGGGACGGCGGAGGCCGGCAGCGACGGTGTCGATGCGGCGCCGGCAGGGGGCCGCACCTCGCCCGGTCGGCCGGGCGGCGACTTCAGCGGTGGGCGGTCACCGTCCGACGGTGCGCGCCCCGGATCGGATGCCGGGCGAGCCGCGGCGGCGGGCGGTCTGGCCGTCGGCCGACCGCGCGGCGGCTCGGTGTCGCTTGCCGCGTCGCGGTCGCGCGGCTTTGCCTCGTCGCGCGCCGCGTCGCGGTCGCGGGGCTTGGTGTCGTCACGCACCGCGTCGCGGTCGCGGGGCTTCGCGTCGTCACGCACCGCGTCGCGATCGCGGGGCTTCGTGTCGTCGCGCGCCGCGTCGCGGTCGCGCGGGGGGGCCGCGACGGCGGGCCGGTCGCCCTGGCGCCCCGACGGCGCGCTGGCCGGCGCGGCGGCCTCCGGGCGGTCCGCGGCCGCAGCGTCGTTCGCCGGGCGTCGGCCGGCGGAGGACGGCGCTTCGGGCCGCGCCTTCGGGGCCTCCTGGCGACGCTCGATGAGCTTGACGACCGGCGCCTGCGACACCGCCTTCGGCTTGAGCTCGCGGCGCGCGTCGTCGTCGAGCGGCTTGCCGGGCTGGACCTTGAGCTGGCGCTCCTGCGCTTCGAAGCCGACCTTGGCGGGCGCCGGTTCGGTGCGGGCGACGACCCGTCGCTCGAACACGGTGGCCGGCGGCTTCGCGACCTCGACGGCGGCACCGCGCACGCTGGCGCGGGTCGGTGCGACCGGCGCGGTCGCCACCACGGCGGCGGCGGCCTGGCGGTCGCGCGGCAGCTTCACCGCGGCCCGCGCCACCGGCTGAGACTGCACGAAAGTGGTCGCCGGGACGGCGACCACGGCGCCGGTCACCTGGCGGTTGACGTAGACGGTCTTGTTGATCGTCGTCGAGTTGTCGTAGTAGTTGTTGATCACCGTGGTGTTGGTGATCACGGTGTTGCTGCGATTGAGGTTCTCGAAATAGCCGCGGCTCACCGGGTAGGCCGGGCGGTAGATCTCGCGTGGGGCGAGCGGGAACCAGCCGACCCCGCCGACGCTGCCGCTCGAGATCGTCAACTGGAAGTTGTCGCCGCCGATGAACACCACCAGCGCCGGCGCGTAGTAGGCCCGGCTGCGGGGCGGCCCCGGCACCCAGCCCCAGCTGCCGCCGATGTGCGCCCAGCGGCCATAGTGGCTGACCGCGAAGCCCCAGGGCGCGTCGTCGATCCAGGTCCAGCCCCAGGGGTCGATCCAGGCCCAGTGCCCGTTCTGGTACGGCGCCCAGCCGGCGGACACGTTGTTCGGCATCCAGACGTTGCCGTAGGTCGCGTCGACGCGCCAGCGGCCGTTGGTGTCGAGATCCTGGTAGCCGATCACGTCGGCCGAGACGTAGCGTGCCGAGATCGAGCCGTCGTAGCGGCGGTCCCGATCGCTCGCCCAGCGGTCGAAGTCGTCGTCGCGGTCACGCGACTCCACGAGCTGATAGTCGCGCAGTCCGGTGCCGGCGAAGCGGTAGGCCTGCCGGCTGTCGATGACGTAGGCCGCGTCCTCGCCATAGACCTCGCCCTGGCCGCTGCGCACGTGGATGGTGGTGGTGTCGCTCGCCGGATCGACCTCGATGCGGTAGGCGCCCGGCTGGCGCAGCGTGAAGGCGAGGTTGGGCGTGTCGACCTCGACGGCCTGCCCGACCTCGAGGCGCCGCACGCGGACGTGGAGGGCGCCCTGCGTCAGCTGCAGCTGCGTGATCTGGTCGTCGAGGTTGAGCACCGAGACGGCGGTGTCGGCGCTCATGCGCAGCATCGCGCCGCCGACCTGCACCTCGGCGCGGCTGTCGGGCTGCGACCAGAGTCGGTCGCCGCTGCCCAGCGGGCGGTTGACGGTGGCGCGCACCCAGTCGTCCTCGCCGGCCGGCGAGAAGCTGACGGTGCCGCTGATGTAGCCGAGTCGCGCGACGCGCGACGGCGGGTCGGCGACGGCCCAGCCGCTCGACGCCATCAGGACGAGGCCGAGGAGCCAGGCCAGGGCCGGACGATGCGGTGTGCGCAAATGCATGAGGGGTCTCCTGGCAAGTCGGGGGCGTGTTGCCTGCACGTGGTCGAAGGGACTGTCGGCAGCCTGCGCCCCGCGGCCGCGGCGGTCTGTTCGATGGCGCACAGTCGCGGCATCCGGGTCCGCCACGCCGCACCGGCATGCGCCATGAAGGGCGCACGGATCCCCGGTCGCGCGGCAGAAGGACGACGACCGCGGGGGACTCAGCCGCGGAGGCCGATCGCCGCGATCGTTGCCGCGCTCGGCAGCCGTGACGGCGGGACCAGGTCGATGCGCTGCTCCACGTCGACCGCTTCGAAGAAGGCGCGGAACACGTCGCCGGACGACGACATCAGCAGGCTGAACCCGAGCGCCGGCGCGTCGCCTTCCAGCCGCTCGGACAGCGGCGGCAGACCGGACGCGATGCGCGCCAGGTGATGGCGCCCGGCGTCGTCGCGGAGCGCGACCTGGCGGGCCAAGTCGCTGGCGTCGTAGACGCGGTAGATGTGCATCGGAAGGTCCGTGAGGCGGCGTCGGTGCAGTCTCGGTGCTGCGTCGCGCCGCGTATGTGCGCTGCCGCACCCCGTGGCCGGCGGGCAGCGAAGTCCGCCGCCGGCCGCGGTGGAGCGCGCGCCGGGCCTGGCCCTCGTCGGCATGACGACGCTGTGTCTGCCAGCGCACCGACCCGATCGGCGGGCCGGCCTACAAGCGGCGCTTCGACCCAGAACATCCTCCAGCCGCACACCTCCCGCGAAGGCCCCGTCCATGCCCCCCCATCAAGCCCTGCGCCTCCTCGGTCTGGCCGGCCTCGGCGCCCTCGCCGCCCTGCCGGCCCTCGCCCAGGACGACCGCTACTACTACGGCGGCCTGTCGGTCGGTCGGTCGCGATCCAGCCTGGACGAGAGCGCCATCGTCGCCAGCCGCCTTCCCCCGGGCGTCGCAGCCACGGCGATCGCGAGCGACGACAAGGACACCGGCTACAAGGTGTTCGGCGGCTACCGGTTCAGCCGCCACTTCGGCGTCGAGGCGGGCTACTTCGACCTCGGGAAGTTCAAGCTGCGGGCCGCGACGGCACCCGCGGGCACGCTCGACGGGCGCATCGAGGTGCAGGGCATCAACCTCGACCTCGTCGGGACCGTGCCGCTGTCCGAGCGCCTGTCGGCGCTGGCGCGGGTCGGGGCACAGCACGCGCGGACGCGCAGCGATTTCAGCGGCGATGGCGCCGCCGTCGTGACCGATCCCGGTGCGCGCCGCAAGGACACCAACGTCAAGTACGGCGTGGGCCTGCAGTACGCCTTCAGCGACGCGTTCATGCTGCGCGGCGAGGCCGAGCGCTACCGCATCGACGACGCCGCGGGTCGCCGCGGGAACGTCAACCTGGTCTCGCTGAGCCTCGTGTTCCCGTTCGGCCGCGCGCCCGCGCCGACGCCCCGCATGGCCATGCCGCTGAACTACGTGGAGCCGGCGCCGGCGCTCGTGGCGGTGCAGGCGCCCCTGCCGCCGCCCGCACCCCCGCCGCCGCCGGCAGCGCCGGTGCCGCGCCGCGTCAGCTTCTCGGCCGAATCGCTGTTCGGCTTCGATCAGTCGAACGTGCGGCCCGAAGGCCGCAGCGCGCTCGACGCCTTCGCGAAGGAACTCGACGGCACGGCCTTCGGCGTCGTCACGGTGGAAGGACACACCGACCGGCTCGGTGCGACGGTCTACAACCAGACGCTCTCACAACAGCGCGCCGACGCGGTGAAGGACTACCTGGTGAACTCGCAAGGCCTGGATGCCACCAAGGTCGCCGCCGTCGGCAAGGGCGAGGCCATGCCGGTCACGAAGCCCGAGGACTGCAGCGGCAACCAGGCCGGCCCGCAGCTGATCGCCTGCCTGCAGCCGGACCGCCGCGTGGAGATCGAGGTCGCCGGCACGCGCTGACCTCCGGCCACGCACGCAAAGGGCGGTGGATCATGGGCCTGCGTTCCCGTCTCGACCAGCGGCTCGGCGCGGCGCCGCCGTCCGCGGCGGACGGGCGCTGGTTCGGCCACATCCGCGACGACTTCCGCGCCCATGGCAGCCGCTGGGGAGCGCAGGGGTTCTGGGCCCTGGTGGTCTACCGCCTCGGACGGTGGCGCTACGGCATCCGGACGCCGCTGCTGCGCAAGCCTTGCTCGGCCCTGTACCACGTGCTCTACAAGCTCGTTCAGATCCTCACCGGCATCGAGCTGCCCTGCGAGGCACGCATCGGCCACCACTTCGTGATCGACCACTTCGGCGGCATCGTCGTCAGCGGCTACGCCCGGTTCGGCGACAACTGCCGCATCCGGCAGGGCGTCACGGTCGGGCTCGCGCGCGTGGACGACCCGTGCGCGCCGACCATCGGCGACAACGTCGACATCGGCGCCGGGGCCAAGCTGCTGGGGCGCATCGTCATCGGCAACCACGTGCTGATCGGCGCCAATGCCGTGGTGATCACCGATGTGCCGTCTCACTGCACCGCGGCCGGCGTGCCGGCCATCGTGCGACGTCGCGGCACGACGGGCCGCGTCGCGCGCGGCGAGGCGCCGGGCGGCCGCGCGGCCTCGTAGCGGCGGCCCGACGCGGTGCGCGCTGCGGCTCGCATCGCCGCGGACGGCTGCGTACGCAACGCAGGGCGGATCGGATGCAGCCCGCTGAGTCGCCGCGACACCGTGCGGACATGCCGCCGCGGCGATACGCCTGATGCATACTCGACGACGATCAACCTCTGGCCGCACCCTCCGCCGTTGACTACCCCGAAAGCCGCTGCGGCCCACGCGCCCTCGCTGGAACGCCTGATCGAGCTCGTCGGACTCGGGCAACGCGCGGCCTTTTCCGCCCTCTACGAAACCACCTCGGCGCAACTGTTCGGCGTCGTGCTGCGTATCAATCCGGATCGCGCACAAGCCGAGGAAGTCTTGCAAGAGGTCTACGTGAACGTGTGGCGCTCCGCCGTCGGCTACGACGCCGCCCGGGCCCAGCCGATGACCTGGCTCACCAGCATCGCGCGCAACGGCGCGATCGACAGCCTGCGTCGCGCTCGCGCGCGCGGTCAAGGGCTGAACATGTCCCTGACGGCGCCGAACGACGACGGCGACGAGGACCCGGTCGAGCGGCTGGTGTCGGACGGCCCCGGCGCTCTCGAACTGCTGCAGCAGGCCGCGGACGCGCGCGCCGTGACGCGCTGCATCGAGGCGCTGTCGTCCGAGCAGAAACAGTGCGTCGCGCTGGCCTACTACCAGGGCCTGTCGCACCGCGAGATCGCCGACCAGCTCGTCGAGCCGCTCGGCACCGTCAAGAGCTGGCTGCGCCGTGCGCTGCTGGCGCTGAAGGACTGCCTGACGCACGCCGCGGCGCAGCGGCCGGGACGCTGACGATGGACTACAGCCGCCCCGACCGCGCCGACCGACTGGCCGCCGAGTACGTGCTCGGCACGCTGCGCGGACCGGCGCGCCGCCGCTTCGCCGCGTTGTTGTCCGGCCACCCGAGCCTGCGCGACGCGGTCAGCCAATGGCAGGACCGTCTGGCGCCGCTGGCCGCGAGCGTCGCGCCGGTGACGCCGCCACCGTCGCTGTGGCCGCGCCTCGAGGCCCGGCTGTTCGGCACCGACGCTGCGCCCGCGCCGGCGCCGTGGTGGCGTCGCCTCGCGCTGTGGCAGGGTCTCACCGCCAGCACGGCGCTGGCCGCCGCGCTGCTGCTGTCGATGGTGCTGCAAGCGCCGCCCGTCCAGCCGCCGATCGTGATCGTGCTCGGCATCAACCCCGAGGCCCCGCAGGCCGTCCAGGCCCGCTTCGTCGCCAGCCTCAGCGCCGACGGCCGGGCGCTGGTGCTCGAGCCGATCGACGCGCCGCCGCTGACCGCCGCGCAGGCCCTCGAGCTCTGGGCGGTGCCGCCGGCCGGCGCGCCGCGCTCGCTCGGCCTCGTGCGTGCCGACACCGCGACGACGCTGCTGCGCTCGCAAGGGCTGCGCGACACCGCCGCGCTGGCCGTCAGCATCGAGCCCGCCGGCGGTTCGCCGAGCGGCGCACCGACCGGGCCGGTCGTCTCGCTCGGCAAGCTGCGGCTCTAGGGTCTCCCCGCGCCGGACCGCATCCGATCCGGCGCCGCTCGCGTAGATGACTGTGTACGCCGCACAGGCGGCGTTGGCGCCGTCGCTGGGCGCACCCACCGAGCACGAAGGAGACCCCCTTGAGAACAACCCTTGCTGCCGCCGGCCGAGCGGCCCTCGCCCCCCTCGCCTTGGCGCTGCTGGCGCAGACCGCCGTGGCCTCCAGTCACCGTGAGGCCCCGTCGATCACGCTGACGCCCAAGGTCGACGCGACCGACTTCTACATGTTCCGCAGCTACCAGTCCGGACGCGCCGGCTACGTGACGCTGATCGCGAACTACCAGCCGCTGCAGGATCCCTACGGCGGGCCCAACTACTTCAAGATGGACCCGAATGCGCTGTACGAGATCCACGTCGACAACAACGGCGACGCGCGCGAGGACATCACCTTCCAGTTCCGCTTCACCAACACGCTGAAGGACGTCCAGCTGCCGATCGGCGGCCAGAACGTCTCGATCCCGCTGACGCAGGCCGGCCAGATCACGACGGTGAACGCCGACGCCTCGAACGTCCGCGAGACCTACACCGTCGGCGTCGTCCGCGGTGACCGCCGCACCGGCCGTCGCGGCATGCTGAGCAACGCCACCGGCGGCAGCACCACCTTCGACAAGCCGGTCGACAACATCGGCAACAAGACCATCCCCGACTACGCCGCCTACGCGGCGCAGCATGTCCACGACGTCGCGATCCCCGGCTGCGCGGCCGGCCGGGTGTTCGTCGGCCAGCGCCAGGAAGGCTTCGCGGTCAACCTCGGGCCGGTCTTCGACCTCGTCAACGCGCCGCTCGGCGTCATCACGAACCCGTCGCTGATCAATGCCGCGGCGGCCAATTCGATCCAGGACAAGAACGTCACCACGCTGGCGCTCGAAGTGCCGATCGCCTGCCTGACCGGCACCGGCAACGGTGTCATCGGCGGCTGGACCTCCGCCAGCGTGAGGCAAGGCCGGCTGGTCTCGGGCGCGCCGCGCAACAGCGCCCACGAGAACGCGACGTTCAACGCCGGCCCCTGGGCGCAGGTCTCGCGCCTGGGCATGCCGCTGGTCAACGAAGTCGTGATCGGGCTGAAGGACAAGGACCGTTTCAACGCCTCCAAGCCGCAGGCCGACGGCCAGTTCGCCACCTACGTCACGAACCCGACGCTGCCGGCGCTGCTGGAGATCGCGCTGGCCATTCCCGGCACCGCGCCGACGAACTTCCCGCGCACCGATCTGGTCACGACCTTCCTGACCGGCATCGCCGGCGTCAACCAGATGAGCACGGTCACGGCCTCGGAGATGCTGCGCCTGAACACCGGCATCGCGCCGGTGCCCTTCGCCAACCAGAACCGCCTGGGCATCGTCGGCAGCCTGCTGTCGGGCGGCAGCGACTTCGCCGGCTTCCCGAACGGCCGCCGCCCGAAGGACGACATCGTCGACATCTCGCTCGTCGCGGTGATGGGCGGCCTGTGCGTGGCCAACGGCAACGCCGACGCGCTCGGCTTCGGGGCAGCCTGCAACCCCTCGGCCGTGCCGCTGGGCAACACCGCCTTCAGCCTGCACGACGGCGTCGACCAGGCCGTGGTCCCCTTCCTGCCCGCTTTCCCCTACCTGAACACGCCGAACGCAGGCGCGCTCAGCAACTGAGGAGCGCACGATGAGCACACGACGCATCCATCGCGCCTGGCTCGGCGCGCTGTCGGCCGGCTTGCTGCTGGCCGCCTGCGGCGGCGGGGGCAGCGGGGGCGGCGGCGGCGCAGCGGCGCCGTCGGTCGCCACCGCCAGCGCGAGCAGCGAAGGCTTCATCGCCTTCATCGCCTCGCTGGAGAACGGCCTGTTCGACGACGACGAGCCCTTCGACCTGAGCAACTTCACCGCGCCGACCGACGACGCCGACAGCGACGCGCCGGCCGCCACCCCGGTCGACCCGTGAGCCGGCACCCGCCCGCCGGGCTCCTCGGCCCGGCGCTGCTTGCGGTGGCGCTGCTGGCCGTCGGCTCCCCGGGACGGGCCGCACCGCTGCAGCCGGCCGACGACGCCGAGATCGTCGAGACGCTGCCGACGCTGGGCGCCCACGCCGCCGAGCAGCGCACGCTGCGCCGCCAGCTCGCGCGCCAGCCGCGCGAAACGGCCACGGCGCTCGCGTTGTCGCGCAGCCTGTTGGCGCGGGCGCGCGCCGATGGCGACGCGCGCCTGGCCGGCCAGGCGCTCGGAGCGCTCGGCGCCTGGGACGGCAAGCCCGCCGTGCCGCTCGAGATCCGGCTGCAGCGCGCGACGCTGCACCAGCACCTGCACGACTTCGATGCCGCGGCGGCCGAGCTCGAGACCGTGCTGGCGGGTTCGCCGCGCCATCCGCAGGCGCTGCTGACGCTGGCGACGGTGCGGCGCGTGCAGGGCCGCTACGAGGCTTCGGACCGCGCCTGCGCGGCCCTCGCCGATGCCGGCCAGCCGCTCTACGCTCGCGCCTGCCTGGCCGAGAACGGCGCGCTGCGCGGCGATGCCGATGGCGCGCGCCGCGAGCTCGAACAACTGCTCGCCGCGGCCCCCGGCCAGGCCGATTGGGCCGCCTGGATCCGCACCACGCTCGGCGAGCTCGAGCAGCGTGCCGGTCGCACCGACGCCGCGATCGCCCAGCTGCGCGCAGCACTGCAGGCCGCGCCCGACCCCTACACGCGCATCGCGCTTGTCGACGCGCTGATCGAGGCACGTCGCTGGCCCGAGGCGCGGGCCTTGCTGGAGGAGGCCGGCGACGGCGACGCGCTGCTGCTGCGCCGCGCGATCGTCGCCCGCGGCCTTGGCGCGCCCGATGCCGACGCACTGCGCCGCAGCCTCTCCGAGCGCTACGCCCAGGCGACGCTGCGGCCCGAGGCGCAGGCCGTGCACGCGCGCGAGCGCGCCCGGTTCGCGCTCGAGGTCGAGGGCGACGCGGTGCGCGCGGTCGCGCTGGCGCGCCGCAACCTGCAGACCCAGCGCGAGGCGATCGACCTGGTGCTGCTGGCGCGCGCCGCGCGCGCCGCCGGCGACGCCAGCGCCGCCGCCGAGGCGGCCGCGCTGGCCGCGCAGCTCGGCCTGCGCGATGCGCGCATCGGCCCGCCGAACGGCCGCACGACATGAGGCACGGCACCGGCCTCGCCCGCCTCGCGGCGGGACTCGCGCTGACCGTGCTGGCGCTGAGCCCGCTGCGCGCCCACCAGGCCAGCGATGCCTACCTGCGCGCGGCCATCGCGGACGACGGGACCATCGCGCTGCGCGTCGACGTGGCGCTGCGCGACCTCGACCTCCTGCTCGAGCTTGACCAGGACGCCGACGGGCGCCTGCGCTGGGGGGAGGTGCGACAGCGCGACGCCGAGATCGCGGCGCGCGTGCAGGCCGCTCTCACGCTCGAGCCCGAGCGCTGCGCGCTGCGGCCGGCCGACGGACAGGCGCTGACGCTCGACCGCAAGGCCGATGGCACCTACGCACGGCTGCACTACGCCAGCGGCTGCCGTGCGGCCGATGCGCCGCGCCTCGCCTACACGCTGCTGAGCGGCATCGACCCCACCCACCGCGGCCTGCTCCAGCGGATCGGCAGCGACGGCCAGCCGGCCGCCCCGCTGCTCAGCCTCGCGCCGGGCGGCGCGGCGGTGAGCCTGCTGCCTGCCGGCACGGCGTCGCCCGACGCGCCGCCGCCCTCGGGTTTCTTCGCCGATGGGCTGCACCACATCCTGATCGGCGCCGACCACGTGCTGTTCCTGGTCTGCCTGCTGCTGCCGGTCGTGCTCGGGCGCACCGGCGAGCACCGCTCCGGGCGATCGCTCGCCTGGGCGCTGGTCGGCCTGGTCAGCGCCTTCACCGTCGGGCATTCGATCACGCTCGGCCTGGCGGCATGGCGGTTGTTGAGCGTGCCGCCCAGCGTGATCGAGCCGCTGATCGCCGCGACGATCGCGCTGGCCGCCGTCGACAACCTGCGGCCCTGGCTCGGCAAGCGCCGGTCGGTGGCGGCGCTCGCTTTCGGGCTGATCCATGGCTTCGGGTTCGCCGGGCCGCTGCTGGAGATCGAGCTGCCGCCGGCGGCCATGGCCTGGGCCCTGCTGCAGTTCAACCTCGGGGTCGAGGCGGGTCAGCTGCTCGTCGTGATGCTCGCGCTGGCACTGCTGTGGCCACTGCGCCGCCACGGCATCTGGGCCCGGCGCACGCTGGCCGGCGGCTCGCTCGCGGCCGGCGTGATGGCGCTGGTGTGGTTCGGCGAACGCGTGCTCGACACCCGGCTGCTAGCGCTTTGAGCCGGGCACGGGCCTCGGAGCCACGAGCAGCGCGTCGATCTTCACGCCGGCACAGGCCCGATGGCCCGGCATCGCTACCGTCTACAGGATCGGGTGGTCGCGTAGACGATCGCCCGCGCCTGCCAATGCGCGGCAAGTGCCTCGGGTCGGGAATGACGGTGCGGCGCAACTCACCGAGCAGCCTGTCGTAGACACGGGGGACCCATCAGGGCTTCAGCAGCCCAGTGTTGCGACTGTTCCCGCGCCGTCGCCCTCACTGAGGTGGGAAGTCACCAAACCGTTTGAACCGGCTTCGGCCTTCATCCTGGGTTTCCGGCGCTTCCTGGGATCGTCTGGGACCTTCTGGAACGGCCAGGTGGCCTGCCCGGAGGGACTCGAACCCCCGACCTGCTGCTTAGAAGGCAGCTGCTCTATCCAGTTGAGCTACGGGCAGACGGGGCCGGCTGGTGGCCGGTGACGAGATGGTCGGGGCGGCGGGATTCGAACTCGCGACCTCCTGCTCCCAAAGCAGATGCGCTACCAGGCTGCGCTACGCCCCGAACGCCCGGATTGTAGGCGGCGCCCTCATCGTTCGAAGGCTTCCCAGGCCTTCTGCAAGCGCTTCACGCTGACCGGCTGCGGCGTGCGCAGCTCCTGGGCGAAGAGGCTCACGCGCAGTTCCTCGAGCAGCCAGCGGAACTCGTCCAGCCTCGCGTCGGCCCCGCCCTTGAGCTCGCCGAGCCGGCGCAGGTAGCGCTGCTCCAACGGGCGCAGCTCGGCGAGGCGGGTCGCGTCGCGCGCCGGGTCGGCGCGCCACTTGTCGAGCCGCAGCGTGACCGCCTTCAGGTAGCGCGGCAGGTGCTGCAGCGCGGGCCAGGGCGTGTCGGTCAGGAAGCGCTTGGTGACCAGCCGCGCGAGCTGGGCCGACACGTCGTCGGCCACCTCCTTGGCCGGCCGCGCGTCCTTGAGCTTGCGGGCGGCGATGGCCTGCTCGGCCAGCACCGCCGCGGCCTGGCGCGCCACTTCCTGCGCGATCAGGTTCAGCCGCGCGCGGCCCTCGTCCACGCGCTTCGCGAAGGCGGCGGCGTCGGTGGGCAACGGATCGCCGAGGAAGGCGCGATCAAGCGCCACGCTGATCACCTGGTCGCGCAGCTCCTCGGCCGAGCCGCCGAGCGCCATGTAGGCGACCGCCATGCGCGTCAGGTCCGGGATGTTCTTCTCCAGATACCTGAGCGGCTCCTTGATCTGCAACGCGACCAGCCGGCGCAGGCCGGCGCGGTGCTTCAGCGCGGCCACCTCGGGCTCGTCGAAGACCTCGATCTCGACATGCGCGCCCTTGTCGATCAGCGCCGGGAAGCCGATCAGGCTCTGCGCGCCGCGCCGGAGTTCGAGCAGCTCGGGCAACTCGCCGAAGGTCCAGGCGGTGTAGCGCTGAGCCGGGACGACCGCTGCGGTGGCGGTAGCGGTGCGTTGCGCCGACGTCGGCGCCGTGGCCACGGCAGCAGGCGGTGCGGCCGCCGGCGCCAGCTTCAGCGCCGCCAACGCCTGGAAGGCCGTGCGCGCCTGCGTGCCCAGCTCGGCCTTCAGCGTCGGCAGGTGCCGCCCCATGCCGAGCTGGCGGCCATGCTCGTCGACGACGCGGAAGTTCATGAACAGATGGGGCTGCAGCGTCTCGAGCTTGAAGTCGTTGCGCTGCACCGCGAGCTGGGTGCGCTCGCGCACGGCCTTCAGCAGCGCGTCGATCAGGCCGCCCTGGGCAAAGGGCGTCAGCTCGCAGAACTCGGCAGCGTAGTCGGGCAGCGGCACCAGGCGCGAGCGCGGGCGCTGGTGCAGGCTCTTGACGAGCGCGAGCACCTTGTCGCGCAAGAGTCCCGGCACCAGCCACTCGCAGCGCTCCTCGTTGACCTGGTTCAGCGCGTAGATCGGCACGGTGACCGTCAGCCCATCCTTCGCGTCACCGGGTTCGTGCAGGTAGTCGGCGGTGCAGTCGATGCCGCCGAGGCGCAGCGTCTTCGGGAAGGCCGCGGTGGTGATGCCCGCCGCCTCGTGGCGCATCAGCTCGTCCCGGGTCAGCATCAGCAGTTTCGGCTGGCGCTTGACCTCGTCGCGGTGCCAGCGCTCAAGCGTGGCGCCCGAGTGCACCTCCTTGGGCAGCTGCTGGTCGTAGAAGGCGTAGATCAGCTCGTCGTCGACCAGCACGTCCTGGCGGCGCGACTTGTGCTCCAGCTCCTCGACCTGCGCGATCAGCCTGCGGTTGTGGGCGAAGAACGGCAGTTTCGTCTCCCACTCGCCGGCCACCAGCGCCTCACGGATGAAGATCTCGCGCGCCGCGGCCGGATCGACGTTGCCGAAGTTCACCCGCTTGTTGTTGTAGACCACGATGCCGTAGAGCGTGGCCCGCTCCAGCGCCACCACCTCGGCGGCCTTCTTCTCCCAATGCGGCTCGAGCAGCTGGCGCTGCAGCAGGTGGCCGGCGACCTGGACGATCCAGGTCGGCTCGATCGCCGCCAGTGCGCGGCCGAACAGGCGTGTCGTCTCCACCAGCTCGGCGGCGATCAGCCAGCGGCCCGGCTTCTTGCTCAGGTGCGCGCCCGGGTGGCGCCAGAACTTGATGCCGCGCGCGCCGAGGTACCAGTCCTCGTCGTCGCTCTTGCAGCCGACGTTGCCCAGCAGCCCGGCCAGCATCGCGAGGTGGAGCTGCTCGTAGCTGGCCGGCGCGGCATTGAGCTTCCAGCCATGCTCGGCGACGACGGTGTGGAGCTGCGAATGGATGTCGCGCCACTCGCGCACGCGGCGCGGGCTGACGAAGTGCTCGCGCAGGCGCTGCTCCTGCTGGCGGTTGCTCAGCTTGTGCTGGCCTTCGCCGCCTCGGCCCGCCTCGATCCAGTGCCACAGTTTCAGGTAGCCGACGAACTCCGAGCGCTCGTCGTCGAACAGCTTGTGCTTCGCGTCGGCCGCCTGCTGCTGATCGAGCGGGCGGTCGCGCACGTCCTGCACGCTGAGCGCGCTGGCGATGACCAGCACCTCGGCCAGCGCCTGCCGGTCACGCGCCGCGAGGATCATGCGGCCGATGCGCGGGTCGAGCGGCAGCTTCGCGAGCTCGCGGCCGGTGTCGGTGAGCTCGTTGGCATCGTCCATCGCGCCGAGCTCATTCAAGAGCGCGTAGCCGTCGGCGATCGCCTTCTTCGGCGGCGCCTCGAGGAAGGGGAAGTCCTCGACATTGCCCAGGTTCAAGGCCTTCATCCGCAGGATCACGCCGGCCAGCGAGCTGCGCAGGATCTCGGGGTCGGTGAAGCGCGGCCGGCCGGCGAAGTCCTTCTCGTCGTAGAGCCGGATGCAGACGCCGTCGGCCACCCGGCCGCAACGGCCGGCGCGCTGGTTGGCCGCGGCCTGGCTGGTCGGCTCGACCTGCAGCTGCTCGACCTTGTTGCGGTAGCTGTAGCGCTTGACCCGCGCGGTGCCGGCGTCGATGACGTAGCGGATGCCGGGCACCGTGAGGGACGTCTCGGCCACGTTGGTGGCCAGCACGATGCGCGGCGCGCCGCCAGTCTCGAACACGCGGTCCTGCTCCTGCTGCGACAAGCGCGCGAACAGCGGCAGGATGTCGGCATGGCGCTTGGCCGGCTGGTGGGCCAGGTGCTTGCGCAGGTGGTCGGCGGCCTCGCGGATCTCGCGCTCGCCGGGCAGGAACACGAGGATGTCGCCCTTCGGCGGGCCGGGCCAGAGCTCGTCCGTCGCGTCGGCGATGGCGTCGTTCAGGTCGTGCTCGCGGCTCTCCTCGAAGGGCCGCCAGCGCTGCTCGACCGGAAACAAGCGCCCCGACACCTGGATCACCGGCGCGGGACCGCGGCCACTCTCGAAATGCTTCGCGAAGCGGTCGGCGTCAATCGTCGCCGAGGTCACGATCACCTTCAGGTCGGGCCGCTTCGGCAGGATCTGCCGCAGGTAGCCGAGCAGGAAGTCGATGTTGAGGCTGCGCTCGTGCGCCTCGTCGATGATCAGCGTGTCGTAGGCGCGCAGCAGCGGGTCGGTCTGGGTCTCGGCGAGCAGGATGCCGTCGGTCATCAGCTTGACCGAGGCGCCGGGCGTCAGCCGGTCCTGGAAGCGAACCTTGTAGCCGACCACCTCGCCAAGCGGCGTGTTCAGCTCCTCGGCGATGCGCTTGGCAACGCTCGACGCGGCAATGCGCCGAGGCTGGGTATGGCCGATCAGTTGCGGGCGTTGGCCCGGCTTCGCGTTCGCCTTGCCGCGGCCGAGCGCCAGCATCAGCTTCGGCAGCTGCGTGGTCTTGCCCGAGCCGGTCTCGCCGCAGACGATGACCACCTGGTGTTCGCGCACGGCCTGCGCGATCTCGTCGCGCCGGGCCGAGACCGGGAGCGCTTCGGGGAAGGTGATGTCGGGCAGCGGCCGCAGCGGCGCCGCGCCCGCTGCTGCGTTCGGACGATTCACGAGGCGCGCATTATCGGGCGCGCCTCGCGGATCTCAGGCCGGCGCCGGCAGGTAGGTGATCAGGTTGAGCACCGCGCCCTGAGGGTCCTGGATCACACTGAAGCGCCCGACGCCCGGGATGTCCATCGGCGCGACCAGCACGCGCCCGCCGAGCCCGGGCACCTGGGCGACCGTCGCATCGACGTCGTTCACCGTCACGTAGCAGCCCCAGGCCGGCGGCGTCGGCGGCGCATCGGGCACCGCCCCCATGATGCCGCCGACCGGCGTCTCGCCGACCCGCACGACGTGGTAGCTGCCTTGGGGCATGTCCATGCTCTGGACGTTCCAGCCGAACAGCGCGGTGTAGAAGCCGAGCGCGGCCTTCGGGTCGCTGGTCATCAGCTCCGACCAGCTGAAGGCGCCGTGGGTCTTCATCGTGTCCATGCGGGCTCCTCGAGGACGAGGCAGCGATGCTCGCGCCGCAGCGACACGGCGTCAACGCCGCGGACCCTGCGGCACAATCCGCGGAGACCGCCGCACCGCCATGGACTTCGTCTTCCCCCACACCTTCGTGCCCTGGTTCCGCTCGGTCGCGCCCTACATCCACGCCTACCGCGGCAAGACCTTCGTGATCGCGATGGCCGGCGAGGGCATCGCCGCCGGCAAGCTCAACGCCTTCGTGCAGGACCTCGCGATCCTGCATGCGATGGGCATCAAGCTCGTGTTCGTGCACGGCTTTCGCCCGCAGGTCAGCGAGCAGCTGCGCGCCAAGGGCCACCCGGAGCGCTTCAGCCACGGCCTGCGCATCACCGACGCGGTGGCGCTCGACTGCGCCCAGGAGGCCGCCGGCCAGTTGCGCTTCGAGATCGAGGCGGCGTTCTCGCAAGGGCTGCCGAACACGCCGATGGCCAATGCGACCGTGCGGGTCGTGTCCGGCAACTTCCTGACCGCGCGACCGGTGGGCATCGTCGACGGTGTCGACTTCATGCAAAGCGGTCTGGTGCGCAAGGTCGACGCCACGGCGATCCGCAAGGCGATCGACATCGGCGCGGTGGTGCTGCTGTCGCCCTTCGGCTTCTCGCCGACCGGCGAGGCCTTCAACCTGACGATGGAGGACGTGGCGACATCCACCGCCATCGCGCTGCAGGCCGACAAGCTGATGTTCCTGACCGAGGTGCCGGGCATCCGCGAGACACCCGACGACGCCGAGAGCGCGATCGACACCGAGCTGGCGCTGGCCGACGCCAAGCGCCTGCTCGGCCAGCTTCCCGGCGCCGCCCAGCCGACCGACACCGCCTTCTACCTGCGCCACTGCATCAAGGCCTGCGAGGGTGGCGTCGAGCGCTCGCACATCCTGCCCTTCGCGACCGACGGCGCGCTGCTGACCGAGGTCTACACCCACGATGGCATCGGCACGATGGTGGTCGACGAGAAGCTCGAGAGCCTGCGGCAGGCCGGCGCCGACGACATCGGCGGCATCCTGCAGCTGATCGAGCCCTTCGAGCGCGACGGCACGCTGGTCAAGCGCGACCGCACCGAGATCGAGCGCGACATCGGCCACTACACCGTGATCGAGCACGACGGCGTGATCTTCGGCTGCGCCGCGCTCTACCCCTACCCCGAGGCGCGCACCGGCGAGATGGCGGCGCTGACGGTCAGCCAGAGCGTGCAGGGGCAGGGCGACGGCGAGCGCATCTTGAAGCGCGTCGAGCAACGCGCCAAGGCGCAGGGGCTCGAGAGCATCTTCGTGCTGACGACGCGCACGATGCACTGGTTCATCAAGCGCGGCTTCCAGCAGGTCGATGCCGACTGGCTGCCCGAGGCGCGCAAGCGCAAGTACAACTGGGACCGGCGCTCGCAGGTGCTGGTCAAGAAGCTCGGCTGAGCTTCGCCCTTCCCCGACAGGAGTTTCGAGATGGCCCGTACCGTGAACTGCGTGATCCTGAAGAAGGAGGCCGCCGGCCTCGACTTCGCCCCCTACCCCGGCGAGCTCGGCAAGCGCATCTACGACAACGTCAGCAAGGAAGCCTGGGCCGGCTGGATCAAGCACCAGACCATGCTGGTCAACGAGAACCGGCTGAACCTGGCCGATGCGCGCGCCCGCCAGTACCTGGCAAGGCAGATGGAGAACTACTTCTTCGGCGCGGGCGCCGAGCAGCCGGCGGGCTACGTGCCACCGTCGGCCTGAACCGGAGCGCCGCAAGGCGCTTTGGCACGCAAGCGCAGACGCGAATCATTCTCGTTAATGCTTATACTCCCATGGTCCCTGACCAAGGAGTTCGCATGACTGTCCGTTCGCCCCTGCTTCGCGTGGCCGTCGCCGCGCTGACCCTCGGCACCGCCCTGGCCGCCTCGGCCCAGGAGCAGGTGCTCAATCTCTACTCCGCCCGCCACTACCAGACCGACGAGGCGCTCTACGCAGATTTCACCAAGGCCACCGGCATCAGGATCAACCGCGTCGACGCCGACGACGCCGGCATCCTCGCGCGCCTGCGCAGCGAGGGCGCGGCCAGCCCGGCCGACGTGATCCTGCTGGTCGACGCCGCCCGGCTGTGGCGCGCGGAGGTCGACGGGCTGTTCCAGCCGGTCAAGTCCAAGCTGCTGGACAGCCGCATCCCGGCGCAGCTGCGTGGCAAGGACGAGGGCCAGGGCTCGCAGTGGTTCGGCTTCTCGACGCGCGGCCGCGTGATCGTCTACAACAAGGCGACGGTCAAGAAGGAGGACGTCGACACCTACGCCGAGCTCGGCGACCCGAAGAACAAGGGCAAGGTCTGCACCCGCTCGGGCAGCCACCCCTACAACCTGTCGCTGTTCGGTTCGATGTACGAGCGTCTGGGCGCGGCCGGTGCCGAGACCTGGCTCAAGGGCGTGGTCGACAACATGGCGCGCGCTCCCAAGGGCGGCGACACCGACCAGATCAAGGCGGTGGCCAGCGGCGAGTGCGGCATCGGCGTCACCAACACCTACTACCTCGCGCGGATGATGCGTTCGAGCAAGCCCGAGGACCAGGCAGTGATCGAGAAGGTCGGCGTGGTCTTCCCCGACCAGGCCGGTGCCGGCACCCACATGAACATCGCCGGCGGCGGCGTCGCCAAGAACGCCAGGAATCGCGAGGCCGCCGTCAAGTTCCTCGAATACCTGGCCGGCGATTCCGCCCAAGCCTATTTCGCGAACGGCAACAACGAGTATGCGGCGGTGAAGTCGGTGAAACTTTCGAATCCGGCGCTCGATGCCTTCGGCCCGTTCAAATCCGAGCTGATCCCGATCTCGACCGTCGGGACCAATTCGGTGCGCGTGCAGCAGATACTCGACCGGGTCGGCTACAAGTAATCCTTGCACGAAGCCCTCGAAACCCGGCTGCGGCCGGGTTTTTCATGCCTGATCCGGGTTGCCGCGGAACTAGAATTCGGCCGTCGCTGGTTCAAAATCACCCGACGGAGAGGATTCCATGTCCGAATACCAGAAACTGCTCGCACAAAAGGCTGCCCTCGAACAGCAGGCCGCCGCGCTGGCGCAGCAGATCGAGGAGGCCCGCCGCGCCGAGCGCTCGGCGGTGCTCGACAAGATCAAGGCGCTGATGGCCGAGCATGGTGTGACGCTGGCCGAACTCGGCGCCGCCAAGAAGGCCGGCCGGCCGGCGAAAGCCGCAAAACCTGTCGGCCGCAAGGTCGCCGCGAAATACCGCGACACCGCCACCGGCAACAGCTGGAGCGGCCGCGGCCTGCAGCCCAACTGGCTGAAGGCGGCGCTGGCCGCCGGACGCAAGCTGGAGGATTTCGCGGTCTGAGCCGCCTCAGGCGGCCAGACGCAGGCGCGCCGCGTGGTATTCGCCGGCCAGCCGCTCGACCAGGCGACCGGCGGGCACTATTTCGCGCACTGCGGCGATGCCTTGGCCGCAACCCCAGATGTCCTTCCAGGCCTTTTTCGCACTGTCGCCACCGCCGAAGTCCATCTTGCTCGGGTCACCGTCGGGCAACTGGTCCGGGTCCAGGCCGGCGCTGCGGATCGAGGGCTTCAGGTAGTTGCCGTGCACGCCGGTGAACAGGCTCGAGTAGACGATGTCGTCGCTCGTGCCGTCGACGATGGCCTGTTTGTAGCCGTCGACCGCGCGCGCCTCCTCGGTGGCGATGAAGGCCGAGCCGATGTAGGCGAAGTCCGCCCCCATCGCCTGCGCGGCGAGCACCGCGCCGCCATGCGCGATCGCGCCGCTGAGCGCCAGCGGGCCGTCGAACCAGGCGCGGATCTCCTGCACCAGCGCGAACGGGCTCTTGGTGCCGGCATGGCCGCCGGCGCCGGCGGCGACGGCGATCAGGCCGTCGGCGCCCTTCTCGATCGCCTTGCGGGCGAACTTGTCGTTGATCACATCGTGCAGCACCACGCCGCCCCAGCCGTGCACCGCGTCGTTGACGTCGGTGCGCGCGCCCAGCGAGGTGATCACGACCGGCACCTTGTATTTGGCACACACCGCCATGTCGTGCTCGAGGCGGTCGTTGCTCTTGTGGACGATCTGGTTGATCGCGAACGGCGCCGCCGGCCGCTCGGGGTGCGCGCGGTCATGCGCAGCGAGTGCCTCGGTGATCTCGGCCAGCCACTCGTCGAGCTGGGCGGCCGGCCGTGCGTTGAGCGCCGGCATCGCGCCGATCACGCCGGCCGTGCACTGCGCGACCACCAGCTTGGGGTTGCTGATGATGAAGAGCGGCGCGCCGATGATCGGCAGCGGCGCACGGGCCAGTGCGCCGGGCAGGGCGCGCCGCATCAGAAGGCCTCCGCGGCGAGCGCGTTGACCGAGTCGGCGCCTTCGAGGATGGCATCGCGCACCGCCGGCGCGCGCGACAGGATGTGCTCGGCGTAGAAGCGCGCGGTGGCCACCTTGGCGTTCATGAAAGCCACGTCCTCGCCGGCGGCTGCGCGATCCTCGGCGACCATCAGCGCGCGTGCCATCTGCCAGCCGGCGACCAGGTTGCCGGCCAGCATCAGGTAGGGCACCGAGCCGGCGAACACCGCGTTCGGGTTGCTCCGGGTCTGCGTGGCGACGAAATCGACCACCTGCTCGAAGGCCTCGCGCGCGGCCTTCAGGCGTTTGAGCATCGCGCGCGCCGCGGCGCTACTGCGGTCCGACAGCTCGGCCTCGGTGGCGGCGATCTGCCGCGCGACCGCCTTCGCCATCGCGCCGCCGTCGCGGGCGGTCTTGCGGCCGATCAGGTCGTTGGCCTGGATCGCCGTCGTTCCCTCGTAGATCGTCAGGATGCGCGCGTCGCGGTAGTACTGGGCCGCGCCGGTCTCCTCGATGAAGCCCATGCCGCCGTGCACCTGCACGCCCAGCGAGGCGACCTCCAGGCTCATCTCGGTCGAATAGCCCTTCACCAGCGGCACGAGGAACTCGTAGAAGGCCTGGTGCTGCTTGCGCTGCTCGGCATCCGGGTGGGCGTGCGCGGCATCGTAGGACGCCGCCGCCGTCAGCGCCATCGCGCGGCAGCCCTCGGTCAGCGCGCGCATCGTCATCAGCATGCGCTTGACGTCGGGGTGGTGGATGATCGGGCCGCTGCCCGGCAGCGAGCCGTCGACCGGGCGGCTCTGCACGCGGTCCTTCGCGTAGGCCACCGCCTTCTGGTAGGCGCGCTCGGCGATCGAGATGCCCTGCACGCCGACCGCGTAGCGCGCCGCGTTCATCATGATGAACATGTACTCGAGCCCGCGGTTCTCCTCGCCGATGAGCTCACCGACCGCGCCGCCATGGTCGCCGAACTGCAGCACCGCGGTCGGGCTGGCCTTGATGCCGAGCTTGTGCTCGATCGACACGCAATGGACATCGTTGCGCGTGCCGTCGGAGAGCACCTTCGGCACGATGAACAGCGAGATCCCCTTCACGCCCTCCGGCGCGCCGGTGACGCGCGCCAGCACGAGGTGGACGATGTTCTCGGCCATGTCGTGCTCACCGTAGGTGATGAAGATCTTGGTGCCGAAGAGCTTGTAGCTGCCGTCGCCCTGCGGCTCGGCGCGCGTGCGCACCAGCGCCAGGTCGGAGCCAGCCTGCGGCTCGGTGAGGTTCATCGTGCCGGTCCACTGGCCGGAGATGAACTTCGGGATGTAGGTCTGCTGCTGCTCGGCGGAGCCAGCGGTCAGCAGCGCCTCGATCGCGCCGTCGGTCAGCAGCGGGCACAGCGCAAAACTGAGGTTGGCGCTGTTGAGGATCTCGTTGCAGGCCGCACCGATGGTCTTGGGCAGGGCCTGACCGTCGTAGTCGGTCGGGTGCTGCAGGCCCTGCCAGCCGCCCTCGGCGAACTGCCGAAAGGCCTCCTTGAACCCCGGCGTCGTGGTCACCGCGCCGTCCTTCCACGACGACGGGTTCTTGTCGCCTTCCCAATTGAGCGGCGCGACGACGCCCTCATTGAACTTGGCGCACTCCTCCAGCACCGCCTGCGCGGTGTCGAGGCCGGCCTCCTCGAAGCCGGGCAGCCTGGCGACCTGCTCGAGGCCGGCGAGATGCTGCATGCAGAACAGCATGTCCTTGACGGGGGCGACGTAGCTCATGGCGGGGTCCTCTTACAGCAGCTTCACGAGTTCGGGCACGGCCTCGAACAGATCGGCCTCGAGGCCGTAGTCGGCGACGCTGAAGATCGGCGCCTCCGGGTCCTTGTTGATCGCGACGATGACCTTGGAGTCCTTCATGCCCGCCAGGTGCTGGATCGCGCCGCTGATGCCGCAGGCCACGTACAGGCTGGGCGCGACGATCTTGCCGGTCTGGCCGACCTGCCAGTCGTTCGGCGCGTAGCCGGCATCGACCGCCGCGCGGCTGGCGCCGAGCGCGGCGCCGAGCTTGTCGGCCAGCGGCGTCAGCACCTCGTTGAACTTGTCGCTGCTGCCCATCGCGCGGCCGCCGCTGACGATGATCTTGGCGGCGGTGAGTTCGGGCCGGTCGCTCTTGGTGACCTCGCGGCCGACGAAGGCGCTCTGGCCGCTGTCGGCGACGGCCACCACGGCCTCGATCGGCGCGCTGCCACCGGTGGCCGCCGGATCGAAGCCGGTGGTGCGCACGGTGATGACCTTGACCTTGTCGGCGCTCTGCACGATGGCGATCGCATTGCCGGCGTAGATCGGGCGCTCGAAGGTGTCGGCGGCGTCAACCTTGGTGATGTCGCTGATCTGGGCGACGTCGAGCAGCGCGGCGACGCGCGGCGCGACGTTCTTGCCGTGCGCCGTGGCGGGGAAGAGGATGTGGCTGTAGTTGGCCGCGATCGCGAGCACCTGGGCGGCGACGTTCTCGGCGAGTTGCTCCTCGAGCTGCGGCGCATCGGCGTGCAGCACCTTGGCCACACCCTGGATCTCGGCGGCGTGCTTGGCGGCATCGGCGGCGTTGAAGCCGGCGACCAGCACGTGCACGTCGCCGCCGCACTGGGTGGCGGCGGTGACGGTGTTCAGCGTCGCGCCCTTGAGCAGCGCGTGTTCGTGTTCGGCAATGACGAGGACGGACATCTCAGATCACCTTGGCTTCGTTCTTGAGCTTGGCCACCAGCGTGGCGACGTCGGGCACCTTGATGCCGGCGCCGCGCTTGGGCGGCTCGCTGACCTTGAGGGTCTTCAGGCGCGGCGTCACGTCGACGCCGAGATCGGCGGGCTTGAGCGTCTCGAGCGGCTTCTTCTTGGCCTTCATGATGTTGGGCAGCGTCACGTAGCGCGGCTCGTTCAGGCGCAGGTCGGTCGTGACGACGGCGGGCAGCGTGATGGCCAGCGTCTCGAGGCCGCCGTCGACCTCGCGGGTCACGGTGGCCTTGCCGTCGGCGACTTCGACCTTGCTGGCGAAGGTGGCCTGCGGCCAGCCACAGAGTGCAGCGAGCATCTGGCCGGTCTGGTTGCAATCGTCGTCGATGGCCTGCTTGCCGAGGATCACCAGCTGCGGCTGCTCCTTGTCGACCAGCGCCTTGAGCAGCTTGGCCACGGCCAGCGGCTGCAGTTCGACGTCGGTTTCGACGAGGATCGCGCGGTCAGCGCCGATCGCCATCGCGGTGCGCAGCGTCTCCTGGCACTGGGCAACGCCGCAGGACACGGCGATCACCTCGGTGAGCACGCCCTTCTCCTTGAGCCGCACCGCCTCTTCGACGGCAATCTCGTCGAAGGGGTTCATGCTCATCTTGACGTTGGCGATGTCCACGCCACTGCCGTCGCTCTTGACGCGCACCTTGACGTTGTAATCCACCACCCGCTTGACGGGGACCAATGCCTTCATTCGAGGTTCTCCAAAGCTTGCGACGAGCCGCTCTCGTGCACCGGGATTCTAGGAAGCGAAGACGATGCATCTTGTCGGCTGGACGACAAAAAAGCACGACCGTTCTATTCTAGCCCACACTCACCCCCGGGCCGCAAGCGCCCTGCGCCGCATTGCTAGACTGCGCGCCCGATGAGCGCCGACGCACCGCCCCCTGCCGCCCACGGCCCGCGCATCGGCGTGTTCGATTCCGGCGTCGGCGGCCTGTCGGTGCTGCGCGCGCTGCATCGCTACCTGCCGCGCGCGACGCTGTTGTACGCCGCGGACTCGGGCCACGCGCCCTACGGCGAACGCGACGCCGCCTACGTCATCGCGCGCTCGCGCGCGATGACCGCTCACCTGCTGTCGCAGGGCGCGCAACTGCTCGTGGTGGCATGCAACACCGCTACCGCCGCGGCGATCGACACGCTGCGCGCCGACCACCCCGCGCTGCCGATCGTCGGCGTCGAACCCGGCATCAAACCTGCCATCGCGCTGACCCGCAACCGCCGCGTCGGCGTGATGGCCACGCACGCCACGCTCGCAAGCGAGCGCTTCCGGCGACTCGTCGCGACCCATGCCGGCGGCGCAAGCCTGCACCTGCAGGCCTGCAGCGGCCTCGCCCGCGCGATCGAGCGCGGCCGGCCCGACAGCGTGGAAGTGGCCGGCCTCGTCGACGAGCACACGGCTCCGCTGCGCGCGGCCGGGGTCGACACCGTCGTGCTCGGCTGCACCCACTATCCTTTCGCGGCGCCGCGCATCGCCGCGGCCCTCGGTCCCGAGGTCACGCTGGTCGATACCGCCGAGGCGGTCGCGAGGCAGGCCCTGAGGCTCGCCGCCGGTTTGCCGGCACTCGGGGCCGCGGCGCCGGCGCGGCTGTGGACCAGTGGCGACCCGGATCACCTGCGCGCCGTCGCGCAGCGCTGGCTGGACTTTGAGACCGCGGTCGCCGCCTTGCCGACCTGAGAGCTGTTCTTCGAGGAGCACGACATGCCCAACCCGCTGCGCCCCGCCATCGCACTCGCCGCGCTGGCCGCCTCGTTGCTCCTCGCGCTTGCCGCCAGCGCCCAGCCGGCCGGCATCGCGATCCAGCCGCTGCTCAAGGCACCCGTCAGCGATGTGGCGGGCAAGCAGACGACCATCGCCCTGGCCACCTTCGCGCCCGGCGCGACCACCGGCCGCCATTTCCACGAGGGCGACGAGTACGCCACGGTGCTCGACGGCGAACTCGAGCTCAACGTCGAGGGGCAGGCGCCACGGCGCCTGTCGGCCGGCATGGCCTATCACAACCCCAAGGGCGTCGTGCACGAGACGCGCAACACCAGCGGCGCGGCGGCGCGCATCTCGACCGTGCTGGTGATCGACCTGGGCCGGCCCCTGACGACGCCGGTGCCGTGACCTGAGGGGCTGGTGCCTCGACCCGGGATCGAACCGGGACGGACGGTGAAGTCCTGCGGATTTTCTTACCCGCTACGGCTTTCGCCGCCGGATGCCGCGGCATCCGTTCGGGGTCTGGAGCGCGCCTTCACCATCGCGCCGTGACCGACGCCTTAGGTGCCCGCCGTCCGCTCTCTACACCTTCCGTCGCCAGCGACGGCTTGGCTCGGCGTTGCCTCGCGCGCATGAAGCCGCAGGGGGTTCGCCGACTTTGACGGGTGTCATCCCGCGCGTTTCCACGCGGGCGCTCAAATTGCGTTCAAGTCCGCTGCGTCTGCCAATTTCGCCATCGAGGCCCCGGCGCATGCTACCGCGCGCGCCCAAGAAAAACGGCTCCCGCAGGAGCCGTTGGAACACTGGAGGCGCGGGGCGGAGTCGAACCGCCCTGGACGGATTTGCAATCCGCTGCATAACCGCTTTGCTACCGCGCCGCGGTCACCACAACCGTTGATTGTGGGCCAGTCAAGAAAAAGGGAAGCAGATGCTTCCCTTGAGTTTGGAGCGGGAAACGAGGCTCGAACTCGCGACCTCAACCTTGGCAAGGTTGCGCTCTACCAACTGAGCTATTCCCGCGTTGCGTTTGACGTTGCCGTCGTTGCAAGCCTGACAGTATAGCCGAAAAGCGCCGGCACTTGGCAAGTGCCGGCGCGACGATCGGCTCAGTGCTTGATGGCGTCGCCGGTGGCCGCCGGCACCTCGGGCTTCGGGGCGTCGACGGCCTTCGGCTCCTCGTCCGGCAGCGCCTGGGGCGCCGCGGTCAGCGCCACCTCCAGCACCTTGTCGATCCACTTGACCGGCACGATCTCGAGGTGGTTCTTGACGTTCTCCGGAATCTCCTGGAGGTCCTTGACGTTCTCCTCGGGGATCAGCACGGTCTTGATGCCACCGCGGTGCGCCGCGAGCAGCTTCTCCTTCAGGCCGCCGATCGCCGTGACCTCGCCGCGCAGCGTGATCTCGCCGGTCATCGCGACGTCGTGACGCACCGGGATACCGGTCAGCGCCGACACGAAGGCCGTCGTCATCGCGGCGCCGGCACTCGGACCATCCTTGGGCGTGGCGCCGTCGGGCACGTGGATGTGGATGTCGCGCTTCTCGAACAATTCGTCCTTGATGCCCAGGCGACGCGCGCGTGAACGCACCACCGACCGTGCCGCTTCGACCGACTCCTTCATCACGTCGCCGAGCGAGCCGGTGCGGATGATGTTGCCCTTGCCCGGCATCACCGCGGACTCGATGGTCAGCAGATCGCCGCCCACCTCGGTCCAGGCCAGGCCGACGACCTGGCCGACCTGGTCTGTCTTCTCGGCACGGCCGTAGTCGTACTTGCGCACGCCCAGGAAGTCGTTGAGGTTCTCGTCGGTGACCTGCACCTGGCCGTCGTACTTCTTCAGTGAGATGCCCTTGACGACCTTGCGGCAGATCTTCGAGATCTCGCGCTCGAGCGAACGCACGCCGGCCTCGCGCGTGTAGTAGCGGATGATCCCGCGGATCGCCGCCTCGCCGACGTCGAGTTCCGCTTCCTTCACGCCATTGTTCTTGAACTGCTTGGGCAGCAGGTACTTCTGCGCGATGTTGAGCTTCTCGTCCTCGGTGTAGCCCGACAGGCGGATCACCTCCATCCGGTCGAGCAGCGCCGGCGGGATGTTCAGCGAGTTCGACGTCGCGACGAACATCACGTCGCTCAGGTCGAAGTCGACCTCGATGTAGTGGTCGCTGAAGGTGTGGTTCTGCTCCGGGTCCAACACCTCGAGCAGCGCGCTCGACGGGTCGCCGCGGAAGTCCATGCCGAGCTTGTCGATCTCGTCGAGCAGGAACAGCGGATTGCGCGTGCCGACCTTGGAGAGGCTCTGCAGCACCTTGCCCGGCATCGAGCCGATGTAGGTGCGGCGGTGGCCGCGGATCTCAGCCTCGTCGCGCACGCCGCCCAGCGCCATGCGCACGAACTTGCGGCCGGTCGCGCGCGCCACGCTCTGGCCGAGCGAGGTCTTGCCGACGCCCGGAGGGCCGACCAGGCACAGGATCGGCGCCTTGACCTTGTCGACGCGGCCCTGCACCGCGAGGTACTCGAGGATGCGGTCCTTGACCTTCTCGAGGCCGTAGTGGTCCTCGTTGAGCACGTCCTCGGCGTGCACCAGGTCATGCTTGATCTTGGTCTTCTTGCTCCAGGGCAGGTTGACCAGGGTGTCGATGTAGTTGCGCACCACCGTGGCCTCGGCCGACATCGGCGACATCAGCTTGAGCTTCTTCAGCTCGCCCTCGGCCTTCTTGCGCGCGTCCTTGGGCATGCGAGCGGCGCGAATCTTCTTCTCGAGCTCCTCGAGGTCAGCGCCCTCCTCGCCCTCGCCGAGCTCCTTCTGGATCGCCTTGACCTGCTCGTTCAGGTAGTACTCGCGCTGGCTCTTCTCCATCTGGCGCTTGACGCGGCCGCGGATGCGCTTCTCCACCTGCAGGATGTCGACCTCGTGCTCGAGCTGCTCGAGCAGCTTCTCGAGCCGCGCGGTCACCGAGAACAGGTCCAGCACCTCCTGCTTGCTCTCGAGCTTGAGCGGCAGGTGGGCGGCGATGGTGTCGGCCAGGCGACCGGCGTCGTCGATGCCGGCGATCGAGGTCAGGATCTCCGGCGGGATCTTCTTGTTGAGCTTGACGTACTGGTCGAACTGCTGCGTCACCGCGCGGCGCAGCGCCTCGACCTCGGGGCTCGCACCCTGTTCGGGCGGCACCGGCACGACATCGGCGGTGAAGTACTCGCCGCTGTCGTCGATGCGGGTGGTGTTGGCGCGCTGCATGCCCTCGACCAGCACCTTCACGGTGCCGTCGGGCAGCTTCAGCATCTGCAGGATGCTGGAGACGCAGCCGATGTCGAACATGTCGTCGGCCTTGGGCTCGTCCTTGCCGGCGGCCTTCTGCGCGACCAGCATGATCTGGCGGCCCGCTTCCATCGCCGCCTCGAGGGCCTTGATCGACTTCGGGCGCCCGACGAACAGCGGGATCACCATGTGGGGGAACACGACCACGTCGCGCAGCGGCAGCAGCGGCAGCGTGATCGGGTCAGCGGGAAGAACGGGATGTCCGGACATGGGGAGCCTCTCTTTCTCAGCCGCACATGGCGGCCGAGCGGTGGAATGCAAGATGGAGGCCGGAGTGCGACGCGGTGGCGGCGGTCGTCACGGGCCCGGCCTTCAGAGGGGCTGCGGTGGCCTCAGGCACTCGCCTTCTGCTCGCGGTAGACCAGCAGGGGCTTGGTGTTCTCTTCGATCGTGTGCTCGTCGAGCACGACCTTGGTCACGCCGTCGAGCGTGGGCAGTTCGAACATGGTGTCGGTCAGCGCCTGCTCCATGATCGAGCGCAGGCCGCGCGCGCCGGTCTTGCGGGCCAGCGCCTTCTTGGCGATCGCGGTCAGCGCCGACGGCCGGATTTCCAGGTCCACGCCGTCCATCGTGAACAGGCGCTGGTACTGCTTGACCAGGGCGTTCTTCGGCTCGGTGAGGATCTGAACCATCGCATCCTCGGTCAGCTCGCCGAGCGTGGCGACCACCGGCAGGCGGCCGACCAGTTCGGGGATCAGGCCGAACTTGATCAGATCCTCGGGCTCGACTTCGCGGAAAAGCTCGCTGACCTTGCGCTCGGACTTGCTCTTGACCGAGGCGCCGAAGCCGATGCCCGACTTCTCGGAGCGGTTCTGGATCACCTTCTCGAGCCCATCGAAGGCGCCGCCGCAGATGAACAGGATGTTGGTCGTGTCGATCTGCAGGAAGTCCTGGTTCGGGTGCTTGCGCCCGCCCTGCGGCGGCACGCTGGCCATCGTGCCTTCCACCAGCTTGAGCAGCGCCTGCTGCACGCCCTCGCCCGATACGTCGCGCGTGATGCTGGGGTTGTCGGCCTTGCGCGAGATCTTGTCGATCTCATCGATGTAGACGATGCCGCGCTGCGCCCGGTCGACGTCGTAGTTGCAGTTCTGCAGCAGCTTCTGGATGATGTTCTCGACGTCCTCGCCGACGTAGCCGGCCTCGGTCAGCGTGGTCGCGTCGGCGATCACGAAGGGAACATTCAGCAGCCGCGCCAGCGTCTGCGCCAGCAGCGTCTTGCCGGAGCCAGTCGGGCCGATCAGGAGGATGTTGCTCTTGGCGAGCTCGACCTCCTCCTTCTTGCCCGCGCCCTGCATGTGCTTCAGGCGCTTGTAGTGGTTGTAGACCGCCACCGCGAGCGTGCGCTTGGCAGCCTCCTGGCCGATCACGTACTGGTCGAGGCTGGCCTTGATCTCGCCGGGCACCGGCAGGTCGCTCTTCGGGGCCTTGGCATCCGCGCCCTCGGCGGGGATCTCGTCACGGATGATGTCGTTGCAGAGCTCGATGCACTCGTCGCAGATGAAGACCGACGGGCCGGCGATCAGCTTCTTGACCTCATGCTGGCTCTTCCCGCAGAACGAGCAGTACAGCACCTTTTCGCTGGAGGAGCCTTTTTTCTCGGGCATGGGACGGTGCGGTCAGGGGGTTGGTTTCGATCATAAGGCAAACAAAAAGGGAGGCTTCCCACGGAGAAAGCCCCCCTTGCCGGCCCTGTTACTTCCCGGAACGGTGGCCCGGGACGAGCCCGTCAGCTCCGCTTGGCAATCACCTGGTCGATCAGGCCGTAACCCTTGGCCTCGTCGGCGGACATGAAGTAGTCGCGCTCGGAATCGACCTTGATCTTGTCCAGCGGCTGGCCGGTGCGCTCGGCCAGGATGCCGTTGAGGCTCTCGCGCAGCTTGAGGATCTCGCGCGCCTGGATCTCGATGTCGGTGGCCTGCCCCTGGGCACCGCCCGAGGGCTGGTGGATCATGATGCGCGAGTTGGGCAGCGCGAAGCGCTTGCCCTTGGCGCCCGCCGCCAGCAGGAAGGCACCCATGCTGGCCGCCAGCCCCATGCACAGCGTCGACACGTCGGGCTTGATGAACTGCATCGTGTCGAAGATCGACAGCCCCGCGCTCACCGAGCCGCCCGGCGAGTTGATGTACAGCGAGATGTCCTTGTCCGGGTTCTCGCTCTCCAGGAACAGCAGCTGCGCGACGACGAGGTTGGCGGTCTGGTCGTTGACCGGGCCGACCAGGAAGATCACCCGTTCGCGCAGCAGCCGCGAGTAGATGTCGTAGGCGCGTTCGCCGCGGCCCGACTGCTCGATGACGATGGGCACCATGCCCAGGTTCTGTGTGTCCAGCGCGCTCATGTCACTCCTGCGGAAACGGATGCCGTGTAGATGTGGATTCATTATGTCGCCACAAGGGCACGGCCCTGCAAAGCGAAGGGGCGCCGGCCTCGCGGCCGGCGCCCCCATCCGGCGACGCGCAGTTCAGCCCGCCATCAGTTCGTCGAACGCGACCTGCTTGTCGCTGACCTTGGCGCGCGCGAGCACGAACTCGGCGACGTTGCCCTCGATCACCACCGCCTCGACCTCGCCGAGGCGCTGCGGGTCGCCGAAGTACCAGCGCTTGACCTCCTCGGGCCGCTCGTAGCTCTGCGCCATCTCCTCGATGTGCGCGGTGATCTGCTCGGGCTTGGCCTGCAGGCCGTTGGCGCGCACCAGCTCGGCGACCACCAGGCCCAGGCGCACGCGGCGCTGCGCCTGCTCCTCGAACAGCTCGGCCGGGATCGGCGCCTTGTCGGCGTCCTTGACACCGCGCTGCTTCAGGTCGTTGCGGGCGTTGGCGACCAGGCGCTCGACCTCGTTGGCGACCAGCGCCTTCGGCAGGTCGAGCTCGGACACCTTGATCAAGGCCTCCATCACCGCGCCCTTGTTGCGCGCGGTGACGCGGAACTTGACCTCGCGCTCGAGGTTCTTGCGGATGTCGGCGCGCAGGCCCTCGACGCTGCCATCGGCGATGCCCAGCGACTTGGCCAGCGCCTCGTTCACGTCCGGCAGGTGCTGCGCCTCGATCTTGCTCAGCGTGACGAGGAAGTCGGCCTCCTTGCCGGCGACGTCCTTGCCCTGATAGTCGTCGGGGAACTGCAGCGGGAAGGTCTTCGATTCGCCGACCTTCATGCCGCGCACGGCCTTCTCGAAGGCCTCGAGCATGCGGCCCTCGCCGAGGATGAACTGGAAGCCTTCGGCCTTGCCGCCGTCGAAGGGCACACCGTCGATCTTGCCCTCGAAGTCGATCGTCACGCGATCCTCGTCGGCAGCCGCCTCGGCGGCCGGGCGCTGCTGGAAGCTGCGGCGCTGCTTGCGCAGGATCTCGAGCGTGCGGTCGATCGCGGCATCGTCCACGGTGCTGGACACGCGCTCGACCTCGGCGCCGGACAGGTCGCCGATCTTGACCTCGGGGTAGACCTCGAAGGTGGCGTCGAAGGCCAGTTCGCCCTCGGGCGCGCCGTCCTTCTCGCTGATGCGCGGCGCGCCGGCAACCCGCAACTGGGCCTCGGTGGCGGCCTGGCCGAAGGCCTCGCCGACCTTGTCGTTCATCACCTCGTATTGCACCGAGTAGCCGTAGCGCTGCGCGACCACGCTCATCGGCACCTTGCCGGGGCGAAAGCCATCGGCCTTGACGGTCTTGGCCAGGCGCTTCAGCCGCGAGTCGACCTCGTTGCGGATCGTGTCGGCCGACAGCGTAAGGGTGATGCGGCGCTCGAGCTTCTCGAGGGTTTCGACGGTGACAGCCATGGTTGCTACTCTCGTTGGGGATCGGGGGATCGTGTCGGCGGGGTTGGTGCGCGGGGCGGGACTCGAACCCGCACACCCTTGCGGGCGTCAGGACCTAAACCTGGTGCGTCTACCAATTTCGCCACCCGCGCGGACCACGCCTGCGCTCGCCGCGCCGGGCAGGCGCGCGCGAGACAGCCCGGGATTCTAGCGGGCCGGCGCCGGCGGCCGCCGCACCCTGAACCACGCCGCGTACATCGCCGGCAGCGCCAGCAGCGTCAGCGCCGTCGCGACGATCAACCCGCCCATGATGGCCACCGCCATCGGCCCCCAGAACACGCTGCGCGACAGCGGGATCATCGCCAGCACCGCCGCCGCCGCCGTCAGCACGATCGGCCGGAAGCGCCGCACCGCCGACTCGACGATCGCCTCCCAGGCCGGCACGCCCTGCGCGCGGTCCTGCTCGATCTGGTCGATCAGGATCACCGAGTTGCGCATGATCATCCCGCTCAGCGCGATCACGCCCAGCAGCGCGACGAAGCCGAACGGCCGGTTCAGCAGCAGCAGCGCCGCGGCGATGCCGAACAGCCCGAGCGGGCCGGTCAGGAAGACCAGCAGCGCGCGGCTGAAGCTCCCCAGCTGCAGCATCAGCAGCGTGAACATCACGAACAGCATCAGCGGCGCGCCGGCGGCGATCGAGCCCTGGCCCTTGCTGCTTTCCTCCACCGCGCCGGCGACCTCGATGCGGTAGCCGGGCGGCATGCGCTGCATCAGCGGCTGCAGCTGCGGCCACAGCTCGGCGGTGACGGTCGCGCCCTGCAGGCCCTCGGCCACGTCGCCCTGCACCGTGACGGCGTACTGCCGCCCCTCGCGCCACAGCACGCCAGGCTCCCAGGTGAAGCCGACCTTGGCGACCTGGGTCAGCGGCACCGAGCGGCCGCTGGCCGTGGGCACGTAGCCGTTGCCGATGTCGGTCAGCACGCGCCGCTCGTCCTCGGGCTGGCGCAGCACGATGTCGATCAACCGGTCGGACTCGCGGTACTGGCCGATCGTCGTGCCCGACAGGTTGGTGCGCGAAGCCTGCGCGATCGCCTGGCTGGTGACGCCCAGCGCGCGCGCCTTGTCCTGGTCGACCTCGAGCTTCAGCACCTTGACCGACTCGTTCCAGTTGTCGTTGACGCCGCGCATGCGCGGGTTGGCGCGCAGCACGGCCTTGGCCTCGTCGGCCCAGCGGCGCACCTCCTGCAACTCCTCGCCGACGACGCGGAACTGCACCGGATACGGCACCGGCGGCCCGTTGGGCAGCAGCTTGACGCGGCCGCGCGCCTCCGGGAATTCCTCGGCCAGCAGCGCCGGCAGCCGCTTGCGCAGCGCCTCGCGCGTCGCCAGGTCCTTGGGCAGCAGGATGGACTGCATCACGTTGGTCTGCGGGAAGATCTGGTCCAGCGGCAGGTAGAAGCGCGGCACGCCGGAGCCGACCCAGGTGGTGACCGACTCCATGCCGGCCTCCTTCTGCATCCGCGCCTCGAAGCGCTTCGCGAGCGCCTCGGTCGACTCGAAGGCCGTGCCCTCGGGCAGCCACAGGTCGACGACGATCTCGGGCCGGCTCGAATCGGGGAAGAACTGCTGCTGCACCTTGCCCATGCCGGCGATGCCGAGCGCGAAGCTGGCGAGCGTCAAGCCGATCGTGATCCAGCGGTGCTGCACGCACCAGTCCACGAGCTTGCGGAAGCGCGCGTAGAACGGCGTGTCGAACAGCTCGTGCGGCTGGTCGGCCGCGTGCGGCTTGACCTTCAGCAGCAGCGTGCCGAGGTAGGGCACGAAGTAGACCGAGACCAGCCAGGAGATCAGCAGCGCCGCGGTCGTCACCGCGAAGATCGCGAAGGTGTATTCGCCGGTCACCGACTGGGCCAGGCCGATCGGCAGGAAGCCCGCGGCGGTGATCAGCGTGCCGGTCAGCATCGGCATCGCGGTCAGCTCGTAGGCGAAGGTGGCGGCGCGGGCCTTGTCGTAGCCCTCCTCCATCTTGCGCACCATCATCTCGACCGCGATGATCGCGTCGTCGACCAGCAGGCCGAGCGCGATGATCAGCGCGCCGAGCGAGATCTTGTGCAGGCCGACGCCCCAGTAGTACATCGTCACGAAGGTGATCGCCAGCACCAGCGGGATCGTGATCGCGACGACCAGACCGGGCCGCACGTCGAGCCGCAGCGGCTTGGTGTGCAGGCCGAGCGCGACGAAGCTCACCGCCAGCACCACCGCGATCGCCTCGATCAGCACCTTGACGAACTCGCCCACCGAGCGCGACACCGCCTTGGGCTGATCCTGCACCTGCGCGAACTCGATGCCCGCCGGCAGCTCGGCCGCGATGCGCTGCGTCGCCGAGCGCAGCCGTTCGCCGAGCGCGATGATGTCGCCGCCCTTGACCATCGAGATGCCGAGCGCGATCACGGGCCGGCCCTGGTGGCGCACCTTGACGACCGCCGGGTCCGCGTAGCCGCGGCGGATCTCGGCGATGTCGCCGAGCCGCAGCGCGCTGGCCGCCCCGGTGGCCGGGTTGACGGCGCGGATCGGGAACTCGCGCAGCGCGTCGAGCGAGTCGAACTGACCGCCGATGCGCACCTGCACGGCCTGGCCAGCGGCCGTCAGCACGCCGCTGCCCTCGACCGCGTTCTGCGCCGAGATCTGCGCGATGACCGCGTTCAGGTCGATGCCGAGCTGGGCCAGGCGCTTCTGCGAGATCTCGACCCAGACCTTCTCGGGCTGCACGCCGAAGAGTTCGACCTTGGCGACGTCGGGCACACGCAGCAGTTCGGAGCGCACCTCGTCGGCATGCCGGCGCAGCTCCTCGTCGCTGAAGCCGTCCGCGGACAGCGCGTAGATCGAGCCGTAGACATCGCCGAACTCGTCGTTGAAGTACGGCCCCTGCACGCCCGCCGGCAGCGTGCCGCGGATGTCGCCGACCTTCTTGCGCACCTGGTACCAGGTCCCGGCCACCTCCTTCGGCGGCGCGCTGTCCCTGATCTGGAACAGCGTGAACGACTCGCCGGGCTTGGTGTAGCTGCGGATCTTGTCGGCGTAGGGCACGTCCTGCAGCGTGCGCTCGATCTTGTCGGTCACCTGCTCGGCCATCTGCTGCGCGGTCGCGCCGGGCCACGAGGCCTGCACCACCATCACGCGGAAGGTGAACGGCGGGTCCTCGTCCTGGCCGAGCTGGAAGTAGGCCGCGAAGCCCAGCGCCATCAGCACCACCATCAGGTAGCGCGTCAGCGGCGCATGCTCAAGCGCCCAGCGAGAGATATTGAAACGCTGCGACGGCACGGCGGCGCTGGCCGCCTCGGCGGGTTCGCTCATCGGTCGCCTCCGCTCAGCGCACGGCCGGCGCCGACGCCGCACCGACCACCGTGGCTGGCGCATCGCCGCCGTAGCGCCGGACGTTCTGCCCGGCGGTCAGCACATGCACGCCGGCGGTCACGATCTCCTGGCCGGGCGTCAGGCCGGCGGCCACCAGCACCAGGTTGCCGTCGGCGCCGGCCAGCTGCACCGGCTGCGGCTTGACCGTCATCGACGCCGCGTCGAGCAGCCACACCGCGGTTCGGCCGTCGGACTGGTACAGCGCCGTCAGCGGCAGCTTGATCGCCGCCGCGTCGCGCGGCAGCGCGATCGTCACCGTCGCCGTCTGACCCAGCACGACCGGGGCGCGTCCCACGTCGGCCTTGACCAGCAGCGTGCGCGTGGTCGCGTCGGTCGCTGCGGCGACCTCGCGCACCGTCGCCGGCAGCACCGCGTCGCTGCCCCACAGCGTGACCTGCAGCGCGCCCTCGCGACCGAGCAGCGCGTGCACCTGCGCCGCGCGGTCCTCGGGCACCGAGAACACCACGTCGCGCGGACCATCGTGGGCCAGGCGCAGCACCGGCTGTCCGGCGGCTACCACCTGGCCGGGCTCGGCCTCGATGGCGGTGACGACGCCGCCGACATCGGCGACCAGCGTCGCGTAGGCGGCCTGGTTGCCCTGCACGCCGGCCTGGGCGCGCGCCTGCGCCACCTGCGCGCGGGCCGACTTCAGCGTCGTTTCGCGACGCTCCAGCTCGGCCGAGCTGATGAAGCCCTGGTCACGCAGCTCGGTGTAGCGGCGGAAGTCCGCTTCGGCCTGGCCGAGGCTGGCCTCGGCCGAGCTGAGCACCGCCTGGGCGCCGAGCTGGCCGAGCTGCAGGTCCCGCGGGTCGAGCCGCGCGAGGCGCTGGCCGGCGCGCACCGCGTTGCCGAGCTCGACGTCGCGCGCCAGCAGCTTGCCGCCGACCCGGAAACCGATGCGCGACTCGGTGCGCGCCTTCACCTCGGCGGCGTATTCATGGCTGGACGAGGCCGCGGCAGTGCCGACGGTCATCGTGCGCACCGCGCGCAGCGGCTCGGGTTCGGGCGCCGGACGGCTGCAGGCCGCCAGCGTCACGGCCACCAGGCCAGCCAGGGGGAGCAGGAGCGAGCGGCGCATCGGGAACCTCGTTAATGACTGACTGGTCAGTAATGTATTGGCGCGGCGCAGCGCTGTCAAACGCCCTGCGCGCTCCGTGCGCCCCACAATCCGCCCGCCATGGGCGTCGATCACTACGAGAACTTCCCGGTCGCCTCCTGGCTGTGTCCGCCGGCGCTGCGTCCGGCAATCGCGGCGATCTACCACTACGCCCGCACGGCCGACGACATCGCCGACGAGGGCGATGCGCCGCCCGCCGAGCGCCTGGCCGACCTCGACGCCTACCTCGCCGAGCTGCGCGCGGTGGCTGCCGGCGCCGCGCCGCAGCCGCGCTGGGCGCGGGTGTTCGCGCCGCTGGCGGAGGCGCTGCGCGCGCATGCGCTGCCGCTGCCGCTGCTCGAGGACCTGCTGAGCGCCTTCGCGCAGGACGTCGTCAAGACCCGCTACGCCGACCGCGACGAGCTGCTCGACTACTGCCGCCGCTCGGCCAACCCGGTCGGGCGCCTGCTGCTGCACCTGTACGGCGTGCACGAGCCCGAGGCGCTGGCGCAGTCGGACGCGATCTGCAGTGCGCTGCAGCTGATCAACTTCTGGCAGGACCCGAGCGTGGACCTGCCGCGCGGCCGCATCTACCTGCCGCTGGATCGCTGCCGCGCGCATGGGGTCGACGAGGCACTGCTCCTCGCCGGCCGCGACACCGACGCGACCCGCGCGCTGGTGAAGAGCGAATGCGACTGGGCCGAGTCGCTGATGCGCCGCGGCGCGCCGCTGGTGCACCGCGTGAGCGGCCGCGCCGGCTGGGAACTGCGCGGCGTGGTCCAGGGCGGGCTGGCGATCCTGCGCAAGATCGCCGCGCTCGACCACGCCACGCTGGCCCGGCGCCCGCGCCTGCGCGCCGCCGACGTGCCGGCGATCGCCTGGCGCGCACTGTGGATGCGCGCCTGAGCGGGCCGCACCGATGGGAGAATCCGCCGCGACCATGAGCACCAGCGCGACGACGGCGATGACGCCCGAACAGTACGTGCAGCAGAAGGCGGCGGGCAGCGGCTCGAGCTTCTACTACGCCTTCCTGTTCCTGCCGCCGCCGCGGCGCGCGGCGATCACGGCCTTCTACGCCTTCTGCCGCGAGGTCGACGACGTCGTCGACGAGGTCAGCGACCCCGGCGTCGCCGCCGCCAAGCTGGCGTGGTGGCGCGCCGCGGTCGCCGAGGCCTTCGCCGGCGCAGCCCAGCACCCGGTGCTGAAGGCGCTGATGCCGCACTGCGCCGGCTACGGCATCCGCGCCGAGCACCTGCAGGCGGTCATCGACGGGTGCGAGATGGACCTGAGCCAGACCCGCTACCTCGACGAAGCCGGCCTGCGCCGCTACTGCCACCTGGTGGCCGGCGTCGTCGGCGAGGTCGCCGCCAGCATCTTCGGCGCCGCGCCCGGCGTGCCGATCGGCGAGCCGACGCGCCGCTACGCGCACACGCTGGGGCTGGCCTTCCAGCTCACCAACATCATCCGCGACGTCGGCGACGACGCGCGGCGCGGCCGCATCTACCTGCCGATGAGCGAGCTGCAGCGCTTCGACGTGAAGGCGGCCGAGCTGCTCCAGCGCGAGGCGCCCTGGGGCTACAGCGAGCGCTTCAGCGCGCTGATGCGCTTTCAGGCCGAGCGCGCCCATGCGCTCTACGACGAGGCCTTCGCGCTGCTGCCCGCCGACGAGCGGCGCGCGCAGCGGCCCGGGCTGATGATGGCCGAGATCTACCGCACGCTGCTGCGCGAGATCGAGGCCGAGGACTTCCGCGTGCTGCACCAGCGCATCGCGCTGACGCCGCTGCGCAAGCTCTGGCTCGCGTGGAAAACGAACTGGCGTGAGCGTTAGCGTCGCCGTCATCGGCGGCGGCTGGGCCGGCCTCGCCGCGGCTGTCGAGGCCACCGCGCGCGGCAACCAGGTCACGCTCTACGAGATGGCGCCCACGCTCGGCGGCCGCGCGCGCCGGCTGCCGCCGAGCGGCATCGAAGGCCTGGCGCTCGACAACGGCCAGCACATCCTGATCGGCGCCTACACCGAGACGCTGCGCCTGATGAGCACGGTAGGCGTCGATCCCGGGCGCGTGCTGCGGCGGCTGCCGCTGACGCTGCTGGACGCCCAGGGCCGCGGCCTGCGCCTGCCGCCGGGCGCGCCGCTGCCGGCCTTCGTGCGCGGCGTGCTCGCGGCGCGTGGCTGGAGCCTCGGCGAGCGCCTCGCACTGCTGCGCACCGCCGCCGGCTGGCTGGCGCGCGGCTTCCGCTGCGACGAGCGCCTCACCGTCGCCCAGCTTGCCGCCGCGCTGCCGGCAGCCGTGCGGCAGCGCCTGATCGACCCGCTGTGCGTGGCGGCGCTCAACACCCCCGCCGAGCAGGCCAGCGCACAGGTCTTCCTGCGCGTGCTGCACGACGCGCTGTTCGCCGGCCGCGGCGCGTCGGACCTGCTGCTGCCGCGCGTCGACCTCGGCGCCCTCTTCCCCGACGCCGCGGCCGCGTGGCTCGCGGCGCGCGGCGCGCAGATGCGCCCGGGGCAGCGCGTCGACGCGCTGACGCGCGACGGCAACGGCTGGCGCCTCGACGGCGCGCGCCACGACCGCGTCGTGCTCGCCTGCAGCGCCACCGAGGCGGCCCGCCTCGCCGAGCCGCACGCCCCCGCCTGGGCCGCGGCAGCGCGCGCGCTGCGGCACGAGCCCATCGTCACCGTGCTGCTGCGCGCGCCCGCGACCGCAGCGCCTGCGCTGCCCGCGCCGATGGTCGCGCTCGACCCGCGCGAGGACGCGCCGGCCCAGTACGTCTTCGATCTCGGGCAACTGCGCGACCCGGCGCGCGAGCCCGGCGCCGCGGGCGTGCTGGCGTTCGTGATCAGCGGCGCAGCGCGCTGCGTCGAGCGCGGCACCGAGGCCACGGTGCGCGACGTGCAGGCCCAGGCGGCCCAGCAGATCCCCGCGCTGCGCGGGCGCGCGCCCGAACTGCTGCGCGTCGTCACGGAAAAGCGCGCGACCTTCCTGTGCATGCCGCGGCTGGCACGGCCGGCAG
>Ga0209966_1000050_pt1 | contig 51057 bp, 46 predicted proteins | sample RhisoiCoNPM_FD_187575 | JGI IMG/M metagenome (GOLD analysis project Ga0209966, IMG submission 187575) | Arabidopsis thaliana rhizosphere microbial communities from the Joint Genome Institute, USA, that affect carbon cycling - Rhizosphere... | ecosystem: Host-associated > Plants > Roots >... | reverse complement strand
CTTCGGCAGCTCAGCGGCCAGCGCCGGCACGATCTTGAGATTCTGATCGCGCTCCACCAGCGTGTCGTAGATGTGAGTGGCCACCACCGACGCGGGCGTCTCCTGCTGGTTCTGGGTATCGAGCGTGGTGGGATCCACGCCCTGGGCGATGACCACCTTGCCCTGGGGAGCTCCCCACGCCAGGCCCGGCACCACGAGCAGGGCGATTACGAGCGCACACAGACGTCTCACGACCATCTCAAGCCTCCTTGGAAGTTGGGAATCTTGCGGGGAAAATGCCCACACTCTAGGCAACGACGAGCCCACGTGTCAAGTTCCGCCGTTGCGCGGTCCGCGTCGCAAGTGCTCGATCGCCTCCTCGCGCGTGGTGACGAGGCCCAGAGCCTGAGCCTCGCGGGCCCGGGCGAGCAGCCGACCCACCTCGGGGCCTGGCCCCAGCCCGAACGCGGCCATGACGTCGCCTCCCCGGAGCAGCGGAAGCGCCGCGGCCGCGACGATGTCCGCCTCAACGCCGGCCATCAACGCGCGCGCCACCTCGCCTCCTGCCCCCGCCCAGACCACCAGCGGCGAGGCGCCGGTCAGGGCCGCGGCATCCGCGAGCGAGAGCATCAGCACGTCGCGCGCCTCGTCGCCCAGGTCCCGGAAGAAGCGGAAGCGAGCGCGCCGGGTGATCACGCCCGCCTGGGCCAGGTGCATCGGCCGCAGGTGCGCGGCCACCAGCCGCTCCAGCACCTGAGTGGCCCGCCGCGGCAGGCGTAGACGCTCGGCGATGACCCGCGCGCGGCCGGCGCCCACCGCATCGTGGCCGACGAAGCGCACGCGGCCGCCCTCGACGGTGCGGGTCTCGGGCTTGGAGACGTCGTGCAGCAGGGCGGCCAGCTTCAGGACCTCCCGACGCGTGAGCCCGCCGCCCAGCTCGTCGTCGAGATGCTCCCGCAGCGCCCGCCCCCACGGGGCGAGCGCATCGAGATCGGCCAGCAGCACATCCACGCCGTCGACCGCGCGCAGGGAATGCTCCCAGACGTCGAAGCGATGCGGCAGCGGCTGCGCGGTGGCCCGCATCGCGCCGCTCTCGGGCAGGAGCACCGGCAACACGCCGAGCCGGTCGAGGGTTCGCAGTCCCGCCCCGGCGCTCGGCTCGCTCAGGATGCCGACGAGCTCGTCTCGCTGGCGCTCGGGCGAGACGCCGGCCAGCCGGGCAGCCCCCTCCGCGATCGCCCGCTCCGTCTCCGGCGTGAGCCGCCAACCCGGGCGCATGGCCAGGCGCACGCCGCGAAGGGCCCGCACCGGATCGCCCACGATGGCGGTGGGCGCGCACACGCGCACCAGACGCCGCTCGAGGTCGCCGAGACCGCCGGTCGGGTCCACGATCTCGGCCCGCCCGTCGCGGAGCAGATCGGCGAGCGGCGCGGCGAGGGCGTTGACCGTGAAGTCCCGCGCGCGCAGGTCGCCTTCGAGCGTCGGCGCCCGCAGGTCCACCAGATCCACCGCCAGGTCACCGGAGCGGCCCAGGATCCGGCCGGCCCCCCGCGCGGCGTCTAGCACCACGAACGCCGCGTCCAGCCGGTCGGCCACCCGCCGGCCGAGGTCGAGAGCGCCGCCGCCCACCGCCAGGTCGAGATCGCCGGCGGCGCGGCCGCTCACCATCTCGCGCAGCGCGCCTCCCACCAGCCACACCGGGCGCCCGGGCCCGGCCAGCTCGACCAGCACCGCCAGCGCCCGGCGTCCCGCGGCCGGAATCCCGTCGAAGGCGACCTGCACTAGAGACCGAGCAGACGGCGGGCGTTGTCGTGGAAGATCTTGCGATGAACCGACGCCGGCAGCGGACGCTCCCAGATCGGCCGCCGCTCGTCGTCGTAGTCGTGCGGAGTATTGGGGAAGTCGCTGCCGAACACGATGCGGTCCTGCCAGCGCATCAGATCCTCATCGGTGACGTCGGCCGGGCTCGCCCCGGCGCCACCCAGGAAGATCGGGCTCTGCGGGGCCATGGCAGCGGTGGTGTCCAGATACATGTTCGGGCAGCGCGGCATGAGGTCGAGATGACGGCGCGTCTCCCACTGTCCCATGTGGGCGACGATGACCTTCATCTCCGGGAACATGGTCATGACGCGCTCGAAGCGCGGGAAGCCGTCGTACTGGTTCGGCCAGGGGGCCGAGCCCACGTGGATCAGGAGCACGCCGCCCCGCGCGATCAGCCGCTCGTACACCGGCAGGATACGCGGGTCGTCGGGATGGAAGCGCTGCACGTTGATGTGGAACTTGAAGCCCTTGAAGCCGTAGCGGTCGAGCGCCTCGTCGGCCACGTCGAGGAGGTCGGGGTCCCCCGGGTGCACGGTGCCGAGCGGCAGGCCCGCGGGCAGCCGCCGCCCGGTCTCGTGGAGCCAGGCGTTCAGGTCGCGGGCGAGGCCGGGCTTGTGCGCGTAGGAAAAGAACACGAAGCGCTCGACCCCCTGCTCGGCCAGAAAGCGCCCGACCCACTCCGGATCCGTCCCGTACCGGAAGTCCCACCCGGGCCGGCCGACGAACCAGCGTCGGATGGCCGCCCACAACCACTCCGGGTGCAGATGCGTATGAATGTCGATATAGCGGAAGTCGGCCGGTGCGACGGCCATCACCGGCTCGCCACCCACTGCCCGGGCCAGCCCGGCACCTCGAATGGTGAGCTCACCCGTCCGGCGCGGGCCAGGCGGCTCAGCGCGTCCTCCACCTCGACGCGGCCGAGACCGAAGAGGCGCGCGATGAGCGCGGGCGTCGAGTACACCGCCCCGGACAGGTAGCGCGAGATCAGCCGCTCCAGCGCGGCCGGCCGACGCAGCCGCCGGCCCTCGGCGACCTGGTCGGGTAGCCAGCGCTCGAGAAGATCCCAGCGGTAGGAGAAGGTGGGCTCGTAGCGCTCCTCGGTCTTCACGATCCACAGCCCTTGCTGCAGCTCGCCCATGGCACGCTCGAACTCGCGCGTCTTGCCGGGCTCGAGCATGAAGCATTCGGCGCGCAGGCCGCGCGTGTACTGCGGCGACTCGCGCAGCAGGCAGTCCATGATGCGTTTCGCGGTCAGGGAGAGCCGTCCCGCCTCGTATTCCGCCCGATAGGCCGCCGCCCGCTGGTTGCCGCGCCCGAGCGCGTAGAAGGCGGGGAAGAGATCGAGGGCCACCAGCACCGGCCGGCCCTTGACCAGCTTGCCGTAGTAGACCTGGCGGCGCGCGGGCAGCACGTCCTTCAGCTCCCACGTCACGCCGACACCGTCGTCGTGATGGGAGTGCCGTGGCCACCGGGGCGCGGACCGGCCTGCCACCGCCTCCCAGAGGGAGCCGAGCCCCTCCGGGAAGCGATAAAAGGTGGAGCAGAGGCCGACCGCGTTGACGAACTCGAGCGCGCTCCGCGCCGATCGCACGCGGCGCGAGGGAAGATGTCGGAAGTTGCGGCGCCGGCGGCCGATGAGGGCGACCTCATCCATGCAGCTAACCCAGCTCGAAGCCCCGCTCGGTCACGCGGTACTCGGCGATGTCGTCGCTCTTGGCGCTGCCTCGATGCTTGACCACGCACAGGAACCGCCCCAGCCGGTTGCCTACCCGCTCGCTGCCCATCACCACGATGGTGTTGGCCACCGCGCCGATGTCACCCGCTGCGACCTTGCGGGCGATCAGGTGCTCGAGCTGGGTCTCCTCGGTGGTCACCAGGAGCAGGCTCGTGACCGATGCGTGATCGTAGCGATGCGCGTCGATGAAGGCGCGGTGCTGCCACACCGGCAGGCAGATCTCCATGCCGAGGGTCTCGCTGTCGCGGTGGATCACCTTCCGGTAGAGATCGTCGAAGATGTAGGGCTGGATGTAGTCGCCCGGCACGTCCATCGGCTCGACGCCGTCCACCACGATGCGACGGCTTCCCGCCCCGAGGTGGAAATACACGAACGGGCGGACGGTGTAGAGCGCCTGGTTGTACTGGGCCTTCCAGTTCCAGTCGAACTCGAGCCCGTCGGAAGTGGGCACCTGGTAGTCGCGCAGCTTGCCGACCCACGGCAGCGCGTCGCAGTAGTAGGCCGCCATCTGCTCGGCGGGCGGATACGGATCGGCCATCGGCAGCACGGTGTGCGTCCAGCGCTTGAGGTCCCACTGGTGCAGCCGGGCCGCGTAGGCGTGGTGCTGCTGGGAGTCCCCGCGCGCGTTCATGTCGAACACGATGCCCGGCTCACCGTCGGCCTGCCGGCCCTGGTGACAGAACCCGAGCCCGAGATGGGTCTTGCCGATCCCGGTGGCTCCGTAGACCACCGTCAGGGTGCCCGGAAGGAGCCCTCCGCCCAGCATTTCGTCCAGCTTCGGACTGCCGGTCGACGCGCGCGTGGTCATAGACGGCAAAGTTTACCGGCCGGACCGGTAGACGGCAAGCCGCCCGCCACTTCTTGACACGCCGCCGAGCCGCGCCCTACGCTCGATTCATGCCGCGCCGAGTGGTCTGGTACCCGGCGGGTTCTCCGACAGCCTCCCTGCTCTCCGCGCTTCCCGGCGATCTCGAAGTCGCGCCGTTGCCGGAACGCGGCCCGACGCGGCTCGGGCGCGAAGAATCCGCCGCGCTGGTGGTGGATCTGGGGGTGCCGGCGGATGCGGCGGTGGCCCGAGACCTGGCCTCCCGCTCTCCCGAGGAGCAATTCGACGTGCCGGTGGTCGCCCTGCTGGCACCCGGCATCCCCTCCCCGATCGCCTGCTACGCCTACGTGCCGACCCCGCCGGTGCCCGAGGTGCTCGCGGCCACGCTGCGCAACGCATGCGATCACGCGCGCGCGCATCGCGAGGCCGAGGCCACCCGCCAGGAGCTGGCCCAGCTCAACCAGATCGGAGTGAGCCTCTCTGCGGAGCGAGACACCGACGCGCTCCTGGATCTGATCCTCACGAACGCGCGCGAGATCACCCGGAGCGACGCGGGCTCCGTGTACCTGGTGGAGGAGACGTCGAACGGGACCCGGCGGCTGCGGTTCAAGCTCTCCCAGAACGATTCGGTGTCGGTACCCTTCGCCGAGTTCACCCTGCCCATCGACGACGCGAGCGTGGCCGGCCACGTGGCCCTCACCGGCTCCGTGCTCCAGCTCGACGATGCCTACGTGCTGCCCGCCGGCTCGCCGTTCCAGATCAACCGCGAGTTCGATGACCGCGTCGCCTACCGCACCCGGTCCATGCTGGTCGTGCCGATGGCGACCCCTCAGGGCACCGTGATCGGCGTGCTGCAGCTCATCAACTGCAAGCGCGATCCCGCCGCCCGCCTGGTCACCCCCGCGGCGGTCGAGGCGGCGGTGACGCCGTACCCGGAGCGGTTCCGCGGCCTCGCCGCGTCGCTGGCCTCCCAGGCCGCGGTCGCGCTCGAGAACAGCCGCCTCTATCAGTCCATCCAGACGCTCTTCGAGGGCTTCGTGCAGGCCTCCGTCACCGCGATCGAGGCGCGCGACCCCACCACGTCCGGCCACTCGTTCCGCGTGGCCGACTTCACCGTCGCGCTCGCAACCGCGGTGGATCGCGCCGACGGCGGTGCGTTCCGGGACGTTCGCTTCTCGCCGGACGAGATGCGCGAGATCCGCTACGCGTCCCTGCTCCACGATTTCGGCAAGGTCGGGGTGCGCGAGAAGGTACTGGTCAAGGCCAAGAAGCTCCCGCCCGGCCAGCTCGACCTCATTCGCCACCGCGGCGAGATCATCCGCCGCGGGCTCGAGCTGCGCCATGCCACCCGCAAGACGGACTGGCTCCTCCGTCATGGCCGCGAGGGCTTCGACGAGCGCGCCGCCGTGTGGGACGCGGATCTGGCGCAGGTCCTCGCCGACCTCGATCAGCACCTCAAGGCCGTCGCGGCGGCCAACGAGCCGACCGTGATGCCCGACGACGTCTCGACCGGCATACTGGAGCTGGCGGACCGCTCCTTCCCGGACTATCGCGGCGACTCCCTGACCCTGCTCACACCCGAGGAGGCCCGGATCCTCTCCATCACGCGGGGCAGTCTGACTCCCGAGGAGTACGAGGAGATCCAGTCGCACGTGGTCCACACCTATCAATTCCTCAAGCAGATCCCGTGGACCCAGGAGCTGCGGCGGGTGCCCGAGATCGCGCGCTCGCATCACGAGAAGCTCGATGGGTCAGGGTACCCCGCGGGCTGGCGCGCGCCGGACATTCCCATCCAGACTCGGATGATGACGATCTCCGACATCTTCGACGCCCTGACCTCGCGTGATCGGCCCTACAAGCCCGCGCTGTCGGTGGATCGCGCGCTCGACATCCTCGGCCAGGAGCGCCGGGCCGGCGCGCTCGACGGCGACCTGCTCTCGCTCTTCATCGCCGTCCGTCCCTGGGATCGATAGCTCAGGCGGCGAGCATCGCCGCCAGCACGCCCCACGAGGCGGCTCCGAGCACCATCGCGGCGGCGCCGAGCCAGTCGGCGAGCCGCGATCTCTTCATGTGTTGAGCGCTCAGCGCCAAAAAAAGGGGGCGTCTGGGCCCGGCCTTCGCACGCGTGCCGATCCATACCCGTCGCTTGCCGCGCGAGCGTCGCCAGTCGCGCGTCCAGTCTCGGCGCGTGAGGGCCCGCCGCTTCGTGCTCCGTATCGCCACTGCTCTGGTGCTCATCGCTGTTCGTCCTTTCCGCGTGTCCCGAAACGAATCTCACATCTGCCGCACGACACCGACCACCTTGCCCAGGATCCGGAAGTCGCCGCGACCCGGCTCCACCACGATCGGCTTCATGGTGGGATGCTCCGGGCGCAGCACCACCGTTCCACCCTCCCGGGCGAACCGCTTGACCGTGGCTTCCCCATCCAGCAGGGCCGCCACGATATCGCCGCTGCCCGCCGTCTCCTGCTTCCGCACGACGACCAGGTCGCCGCTCATGATGTGCGCGTCGATCATGCTGTCACCCTGGACGCGCAGGGCGAAGACGTCCGAGCCGCCGGTGGGAAGCCAGTCGGGCCGGAGCGGGAGGGTATCCTCCTGGTTCTCGACCGCGGTGATCGGCGTACCCGCCGCGATGCGACCCATGACCGGGATGCCCGAAGGCTCCCCGCGCCGAGCGCCCTTCTGCGCCGGCAGCACGAGCGTCCGCGACGCCCGCTTCCCGGTGACCCGGCGCTCGAGCATGCCCTTGCGCTCGAGCGCGCGGAGATGATCGAACGCGGCCCGGGCCGTGAAGCGGAACCTCTCGCCGATCTCCCGCACCGTCGGCGGCACGCCGTGTCGCTCGCCGAAGCTGCGGATGAAGTCGAGCACCTGACGCTGCCGCTCCGTCAGCTCTTTCACCCGGTCGCCCCTCCTGATCTGTGTGCTTCGGTCCGATGATGCTCAACAGATGATAGTCAACACCCGTTGAGGTCTACAAGTAAAAAAAGAGGGCCTACCCGGCCGGCTCCCAGGGCTCGCACACGGGACACGTCGAATACCCGGCCTCCCGGGCTTCGGCCACCCGCTTGAAGTACACCCGCTCCGGCTCCGGAATCCGTCGAGCCCAGCTGCAGTCCCGCCCGTGGAAGAGCTTGCCGGCCCGCTGCGCCAGGTAGGGCTCGCCTTCCTGAACCGGTACGGCCGGCGTGTCATACGGGTTCGGGACCGAGTCGGGCAGCGCTTCGGCGGTCGGCACCGGCACGGCTTCCGGCGGGGTCGTGATCGGGGTGAGGTCGGGCACCGGGTCGATCTCGTTGATCTTCAGGTTGGTTTCGATGGTCGAGCGGAACTCGTCGCTGGCCTTCCGGAACTCCCGCATCGCCCGGCCCAGCGACTTGCCCAGCTGCGGGAGATTCTTGGGCCCGAAGACGAGCAACGCGATGACGAAGATGAGGACCAGCTCCTGCAGACCGATGTCGAACATGGATGAGCGCGCTCAGCCTCCGATGATATCACTCCACGCGCGGGCAAGGGCTCGCACGCAAGAACTGCGCTGCCGCGTCGGGCCGCGCCGCGAGCGGAAACTCGCGGCGGATTCTAGCACGTCGTGACCCTTGCGCCCGCTGCACCCCGAACGCATAATCAAGCACTCGGCCGACGTGCCGGGATCGATCACTGTCGGTACGGAGGCGTAGAAGATGAGACGCACCACCTGGTTGCTGTCGGTCGTGACGATGTGGGCGACGCTGATTCCGTCGCTCGTCGTCGCGCAGGACGCCGTCGGCGTCGTCACCACCCTCGATGGCCGCGCCAACGTCGCGCGTCCGACGCAGACCACGCCCCTCGCCCTGAAGTTCAAGGATGATGTGTTCGGCCGCGACCGGATCAGCACGCAGGAGAACTCGCTGGTGCGCGTGCTCCTGGGCGGCAAGGCCATCCTCACCGTGCGCGAGCTGTCCGAGGTGACCATCACCGAGGACGCGGGGCGCGCGGTGGTCACGCTGCCCGACGGCAAGGTGGTGCTCGCGGTGGCCAAGCAGCGCATGCGTCCGGGCGAGTCGATCGAGATCCGCACCCCGAACGCGGTCGCGGCGGTGCGTGGCACCATCGTCGCGGTGACGTACGACGCGCCCAACCAGCTCACCAGCGTGGTGTGCCACACCGGTGAGTGCGGCTACCAGTTCCAGAACCAGGCGCCGGTCGTCCTGCAGCCGGGCATGGGCGCGCAGAACGGCACGACCGGGCCGGTCTCGCCCACCGAGCGCGCGGCCGCGGTCAACGTTGCCGCCAACGCGCCCCACTCGGAGCCCGGCGCCGAGACCATGGCCCTGATCATCGAGAACGGCCAGCGCACTGCCGCGACCCTCGCGGGACTCGTGACCGGGACGCCGCCCAACTTCGCGCTGGGGACCAGCACCGCCAATCCCGCCGGCGTGGTGCAGCCCGCCCCGAACGACGCGTTGACGAACGTGCCGACGTCGTTCCTGGTCCCCGAAGCGCAGGGAACACCGCAGCCGCAACCGCCGACGCCGCCCACCAACAACAATCCGCCCCCCACCACCAACAACCCGCCGCCGGGGCCGGGCGCCTTCCCGGCCGGCTGGACCCTCACCGGTGTCGGCAGCGTCATCGCCAACCTGGGCTCGATCGCGGCCCCGCCTCCGCCCGCCGTCTCCACGAAGGCCGGTGCGGTCGAGAAGATCCAGAACGGCAACTTCGGCACCGGCATGGCCCTGATCTTCACGGGCACCGGCTCCGTGGGTGAGACGACCAGCACGCTCAGCCAGACCTTCAGCGTCGATGCGGGCACGGCGCTGGTGCTGCGGCTCAAGTACAACTTCCTGAGCAACGAGTTCCCGACGCAGTCGGCCGCGTTCAATGACACGTTCCAGATACGGCTGCTCGATCCGGGCTCCGGGACACCGATCCAGGTGGCGCAGGAGACGCACAACACGTCGTTCACCCCGAACTCCGTTTCGCCCGAGACCGCCACCGCGGGCGGGTTCACGATCGACACGGGCAGCGGGGTGACCGGCTTCAAGGACGTCTCGTTCTCGTTCACCCCGACGGGGTCCGGCTCGGCCCAGCTGGTCTTCGACATCTTCGACGTGGGCGACACCGGCGTCGACTCCGCCGCGCTCATCGACTCTGTGTCCATTCTCACCGATCCGCCGCTCTTCTTCGTCAAGAAGGGCGAGACGCTGACCCGCACCGGGACCGAGCCGCTCTTGCGGCTCAGCGCGACGCCGAGCACCTTCGACTCCGCCATGGTCGTCTGCTGCGGCGGGCGCGTCACGCTGGCGGGTCCGCTGCTGGCCGCGCTGGACAGCGATCTCACGGTGCCGTTCAGCCTGCTGAGCGTCTATCAGGGCGGCTCGCTCTCCACGTCCACGTCCGAGCCCCTGGTCCGCCTCGACAACGGCCGCCACACGATCGGCAGCGTCGGTCTGCCGATCTTCGACATCTGGGGTGTGAGCTCCGCGACCGACGCCCAGACCGGTCTCACGCTCGGCACCGACCGGCCACTGCAGCACGCCGGCCCCCTGCTCGAGACTTCCAACGCGACGGTGAGCGCGCACCAGGCGGTGCGCATCGACACCGCACTGCTCGAGGCCACCGCGCCGCTCCTCAACCTCCGCAACGGGAGCAAGCTCTCCACCGCCGCCGACGCCGTCCAGCTCTCCTATCAGGCCCGCGTCGCAAGCCTGGGCTCGCTCGTCAAGCTCGACCGCAGCGCGATGGTCGTCGCCTCGGGCGCGGCGCTGAACGTGGGCGGCGGCAGCGTGTTGCGGGTGACCGGTGATGTCTTCAGCCTGGCCAATGGCAGCACGCTGTCGGTGATGCGGGGCCCGCTGGTCAGCCTCAGCGGCGGCTCGATCCTGAGCGTCAACGGCGCGCTGATCGGCTTCGGCGGCGTGGGCGGCAACACGGTTTCGGTGGCCAATAGCCTGTGCCCCTGCAGCACCATCGGCGGCATTCCGGTCAGCCTGACGGGCGGAGCCGTCGCCGCCAACGTGAGCATCACCGGGGCGATCAAGAACGGCAACCTGGGTGCGCTCAATCTGACGCCCAACGCAGCGGTCATCCGCGTGGACGGCGCCGCCACGAAGGTCACGATCAACGGCATGTAGCTCGGAGCGGCGGCGGGGGCCCATCCCGCCGCCTGCTCATTCCGCTCTGCGCGACCGACATTTCCTGTCGCCCTCGCGTCGCGGAGTGTGAATTCGAGGTCTTTCTTCCCGATCCTGCTCGCCTGATTTCGCTTCACCTGTCGGCGGTTTGCAGGCCCCCACGCGTGGCAGCGAGATTGCTCTCCTTCATGCACCGGCAGACCAGACGCACCACGCAACCGGTGCACGGAGGATCTCGGTCCAATGCGAAGCCGCCGTCGAGCCGTCGTGATCGCGCTGCTGGCTCTCGGGCCGACGCTCGGATCGGCGTCGGTCGTGGGCGCCGAGCCCGCGCTCGCCGGGCGGGGTGGCAGCGGACGCGGCGTGGGCGTCATCACGACCCTCAGCGGCTCCGCCAGCGTCGCGCGAGCCGCGCTCCCGGCGCCGCAACCGCTGCGCTTCAAGGACGACGTCTTCCTGCGCGACCGGATCAGCACCGCCGAGAAGTCGATCGTGCGCGTGCTCCTGGGCGGCAAGGCGCTGGTCACCGTCCGCGAGCTGTCGACCCTCACCATCACCGAGGAGACCGGCCGGTCCACCGTCGACCTCACGTCGGGCAAGATCGCGATGGGCGTCCTGCGTCAGCGCATGCGACCCGGCGAGGTGATCGAGATCCGGACGCCGAACGCCATCGCGGCGATCCGAGGGACCGTGCTGGTGGTCGAGCTCACTCGCGCGCCGGGAGCCGTCGGCGGCGCCGCCCGCTATACCACCAACGTGCACGTGCTCCACGGCCTCGTGGAGGTCTCCGATCCGAACAATCCGGGCGCGCCGCCCACCACGGTCGGCACGCTCGAGTCGTGGAGTCGTTCCGGTAGCGACCCATCGGCCGTCATTCCCCTCAGCCGGGGGGCGGCCAACCAGATCTTCGCGGATCTCCGCTCCGCCCCGCAGATCGCCGAGGGCCCGAGCGAGCTGATGCACGCGGTGACGGTCCGCGAGCAGGCCCGGGCCGTCGCGGTGGCCGAGTTCCTCGCGCCCGAGATCAGCAAGGCAACCGGTGGCGGCGACGGCGGCGAGCCGTCGGCTTTCAGCGGCGCGACGGTCGGTGCGGACTCGCCCTCGGTCGTCCAGCCTCCGATGACTCCGAGCATCGCCGCGGCGATGACCCCGGCCTCCGGACCCTCGAGCCTAACGCCGGGCACCGCCCCGCCCGGCAACACGCCTCCGAGCTCGCCGGCCGGTCCCGGCGGTCCACCGAGCCCCTGGCCGACCGGAAAGGCGTGGCGAACATACGATGGCCAGACCGTCGCGCTGAGAGGAAGCCTCTACACGCTGACGGGTGGACAGACCGACATCCTCGTTGGACCCGGGCTCGAATCCAACGCCAGCTCGCTCACCGTGGGTCAGAGTCTGATGGGGCTGACAGGCGGAAGCACCTTCACCGGCACCGACGAGGTCCCGGCGCTCGGCCTGCGCACCAGCAAGCTGAGCGCGTCCAGCCTCCTCACGCTCAGCGGCGGGGCCAGACTGAGCCTGAGCGGAAGCCTCTTCCAGGACCAGGACGGCTCGCTCGATCTCACGTCCGACGCCCTTCGCCTCTCCCGAGGCGCGGGCTTTTCCGCCAGCGGGGCCGCGCCCGTGGTGGACCTGGCCGGCACGGCGGCGCACATGACCGGCGGGCTGCTCTCGGCCAGCGGCGGCGCGTTGCTGGAGCTGCTCAATGCCAGCGCCCCGTTGCTGGCCCTCACCCGGAGCGCGGCCCTGACCACGGAGCGGAATCTCGTGGATCTCTCGGCTGGCGTGTCGGCGCGTGTCGGTCAGCTGGCTTCGCTCACCGCGAGCAGCCTGGCCGTGAAGGGCCACGTGTTGTCCGTGACCAACGGGGCCCGGCTCAGCGTGACCGGCGATCTCTTCCGGCTCGCCGGCGGCAGCACGCTGACCGTGACCAACGGCGCGCTCTTGAGCCTGAGCGGCGGATCCACGCTGAGCGTGGCGGGCGCCCTCGTCAACTTCATCGGCAGCGGCAACACGCTGTCGATCTCGAACAACCTCTGCGGTGGAGCCTGCACGATGGTCGGACACCTGCCGGTGCTGGTGACGGGCGGCGGGTCGATCAGCCTCACCAATCCGATCGTCAATCTGGGCGGCAACACCTTGGCGATCGCGCCCGGGTCCGCGGTGATCACGGTCACCGGCGGAGCCCAGGTCAAGCAGGGCCCGTAGCGCCCCCGCTCAGTACTGCCAGGACAGACTCAGCGACCAGACGTTCCGAACGTAGTCGTACACCGCCAGGTTCGAGTCCGCCACCGTCCGCAGCAGCTCCGCGGCCAGGGTGAGCGGACACGGCGCGGTCGGCGCGCAGCCGATCGAGTTCGGCCCCAGATTCTGGGCGAGCACTTGCTCGATGCGGAACACGTGGTTCTGCTCGAGGTCCCACCGCTTCCGGCTGTTGGGATTGATGGCGGGCAGCAAGGTGTTCTTGTTCTGATAGTTGCGCTGATGCAGGTCGAAGTCGTACTTCAGCCGCGTCGTGCCCCACGGGAGCGTGTACTGCCCGCCGGCCAGGAAGCGGTTGCCCGCGTAGGTGTAGTTCCGCCCGTCCGCGTCCTCGTAGTCGAACTGGTAGCCGAGCCGGATGTAGTGCCGGTCCTGCGCGAAGCGGAAGACGTGGGTGAAGCCGGCCATGTAGTTCTTCGCGTCCCGGTCTTCGTCCGGGATGCCGCCCGAGGCGGACGCGGTGAACTCCTTGGCCTGGAAGCGCCCCAGGATCGTGGTGAGGTTCGCCTGGTTCTCGACCAGGGTCCCGAACAGGGTCACCGTGTTGCGCTGCAGGAAGAAGTCGCCACCGAGCGTGAGATAGTCCCACGAATACTGGGCACCCACCTGGTAGGGCATCGAGCCGAAAGCGCCCCGGTACGACACCCCGCCCGTCAGCAGGTGGTCCTGCACGTTGAACGAGGAGAAGTTGTTGATGACGGTCTGGAAGAACGAGTAGGAAACCGTCGACTCCCACGGCCCGGTGCGGAGCCAGGCGTACTCCAGTCTCAGCGAGAACAGCTCGCCCGGGGAGGCAGTATTGGCGTACCGCAGCGACTCGGCGGTCGGATCGTGGCTCGGCTGTGGGATGACCTTGACGTTGGTGTCGTACAGGAACCCGGCGCGCACCTCCCCGCGAAGGCGCCGCTCCGTCTCGGTCGACGTGGTGAGCGTATCCCGCAGACGCTCGGCCGGGCCGGTCAGGGCCGAGCCCTTCTGCAGCCGGATTGCCGCGTCGACCTCCGCCACCGCCTGATCGGGCAGGCCCAGGATGGCCAGCGTGAGCCCGGAGTAGAACTTCACCAGCTGCTGGATGTTGGGGTTCGTCGAGGTCTCGGCCCGGAACGCCTTGAGCGCGCCCTGGTAGTCCTTCTTCCGGTACCGGATCAGGCCGACGTAGTAGCCGACACCCTCGGTCTGCGGTCGCTCGTTGAGCACGTTCGTGAGCGGGACCTCGGCCTGGTCGTAGCGCTCGAGCGCGAAGTAGGCGACGCCCAGGAGGAACTGGATCGACAGGTCGCGCGGCGCCAACGCCCGCGCCTTCTCGAGCGCCTCCACCGCCTGCTCGGTCTTCTGCTGGGCCATCAGCACGAGGCCGCTGTAGTAGAGCGCCTCGACGTTCTTCGGATCCTGGGCCAGGGCTTCCTTGAGCAGGCCGAGGGCCTCGTCATAGCGCTTGGCGTCGTAGGCGAGGATGGCCTGGGCCACGAAGACGTCGGCTTCGGACTGCTGGGCGGCCACCGGGCTCGCACTGACGGTGAGCAGCGTCGCGCTGGCGGCGCAGAAATCCACCACGAGCGTCAGCGCCAGAAGCGCGCGCCGTATCCTCGCCCCTCGTTGCCGGCCAAGCGTGCTCATCTCGCACTCGAGGCGCCGAACCCAGCCGGAACCTCGCGTGAGCGGCTACTGTACCGAGACCGGTCCCGAATAGTCCACCTTTGAGACGGCCGGGCCAGGGGCTGGCGCAGGGCGTCATCGAGGGGTAAGGTGAGCCCGTGACCACGGTCCACCCCGACTGGCAGCGCCTGACGCAGGCCGTGACGGCTCGGCAACGATCGATCGTGGAAGGGCTCGCCGAGTTCCTCAGGCACGACACGGTCACCCAGAACCCCGACGGAGTCCGGGCCGGCGCGCACTGGCTGATCGAGGCCATGCGCTCCCGCGGCCTGACGGCCGAGGTCCTCGAGACCGGCGGCAACCCAGCCGTGTACGGCGCCGTCCCCTTGCCGGGTGCGCGCCGTACGGTCCTCATCTATTGCCACTACGACACCAAGCCCGCGCCGCCGGCCGGGTGGCTGCAGCCCTCGCCGCTCTTGCCGGTCTTGCGCCGAGGCACGGCGGAGGAAGGCGCTCCGGTCCTCGAGCTCGCGCAGGTGCCGGATCACCTCCTGGCCGAGCATCGCCTCTATGGACGCGGCTCCTCGGACGACAAGGGGCCGATCTGGGCCCACCTCACCGCGCTGGAGCTCATGCGGGCCCAGGGCATCGCCCCGCGTGTGAACCTCAAGCTGATCTTCGACGGCGAGGAGGAGACGGGAAGCCAGCACTTCGGCCCGTTCACCGAGGCTCACCGCGATCTGCTGGCCGCCGACGTCGCGCTCGTGATGGACGGGCCCAAGGACGCGACGGGCCGGCCCACCGTCGCCTTCGGTGCGCGGGGCGTGCTCTCGCTCGAGCTCACGCTGGAGGCCGCCCGCCGCGATGTCCATTCCGGCAACTTCAGCGTGCCCAACCCGGCCTGGCGTCTCGTCGGTCTCCTGGCCTCGATGGCGGCGCCGGACGGCACGCCGCTGGTGGAGGGACTGGAGGACGGGGTAGTGCCGCCCACCGCGGCAGAGCGCGACCTGATGGGCCGCATCCCGCTCGACCGCGCCGCCATCGAGAAGGAGCTGGGGGTGGCGCTTCCATCCGAGTACCTCGAGCGGCTGATGTTCCGCTCCACGCTCACGATCCGCGGCTTGAAGAGCGGGTTCACCGGCCGCGAGGCGCAAACCATCATCCCGCACCAGGCCACCGTCGCCTTCGATGCGCGGCTGGTGAAGAATCAACGGGTCGAGACGGTCTACCGGCGCATCCTCGATCACATCCGAGGCCAGGGCTTCACGGTGATCGAATCGGCCGATGCGCCGATCCCGGACGAGCTGCGCGGCCGCGCCATTCGGGTCGTCGAGCATCGTGGGTACGATCCGGCCAAGACGCCGGCGGATCTGCCGATCTCCCGCGCGGTGATCGAAGCGGTGGAGCGGGCGCACGGCGGAGAGCCCGCGGTGGTCCTGCCGACCATGGGAGGCAGCGTGCCCCTCTGGGCCTTCACCGACATCCTCGGCTTGCCCACGATCGTGGTGCCGTACGCGAACGCCAACAACCGTCAGCACAGCCCGAACGAGCACCTGCGCCTCGATCATCTCTTCCAGGGCGTGCGCACCACCGCCCAGCTGCTGCACGACCTCGGCTGAGGTCGGCCGGACGTCAGGCCGGCCGCTCGGTCGGAAGCTCGGCCGCCGCGGCCCGGTCGACGAGCCAGATGAGCCGTCCGCCCTCGGGCACCACCGCCTGCACGGGCAGCCGCTCCGGCTCGCGCGGGCCGGCCAGCGCCTCTCGCAGCGCCGCTGCCTTGTCGGAGCCGGTGACCAGGAGGCGCACCTCGGCTGCGCGGTTCAGGATCGGGAAGGTCATCGTGACGCGTGACTTGCCGATCCTCGGCACCGTGTTGCCGACCACCCAGCGCCGACGCTCGGTCAGCGCCTGGCTGTACGGGAAGAGTGAGGCGGTGTGGCCGTCGGCGCCCATGCCGAGGAGGATCAGGTCGAAGATGGGCGGGAGCCCCTCCGTCGGCGTGGCGAAGACACGCGCCAGCTCGTCCTGGTACAGCGTGGCGGCCTCCTCCGCCTCCAGCTCGCCCCGGATGCGATGGACCCGCTCGGCCGGCACGCTCAGCTTTCGCAGGAGCACGGCGGCCGCGACCCCGTAGTTCGAATCCGGGTGCTCGGGGGGAACCGCGCGCTCGTCACCCCAGAAGAACTCGACGCGCCGCCAGTCGATCTGAGCCCACCGCGGCGCCTCGCCCAGGATCTCGTACATGCGGCGCGGCGTGGTGCCGCCCGAGAGCGCCACGCAGAACCGGCCGCGCTCGGCGATCGCCTCGCGGGCCAGCTCCACCAGGTCCTGGCCCGCGGCGCGACTCACCGCCTCCGCGTCCGGAAACCGCCGGATGGTCCTCACGGCCCGGCCGTGGTCACGCGGTCGCTCTCCCCTCGCCGGAGCTCGCGGATATGCCCCGCCTCCGCGACCAGCACCAGCTCCGCGATGCCGAGGAACAACCCGGTCTCCACGACGCCGGGAATCGCGCGGAGGTCCTGCGCGAGCGGCGCGGGCGCCTCGATCGGTCGCACCGCGCAGTCGATGATCCAGTTGCCGTTGTCGCTCACGAAGGTCTTGCCGTCCACCGTGCGGAGGGCCGGGCGACATCCACGCCCGGCCAGCTCCCGCATCACGAGCGGCCTCGCGAACGGGATCACCTCCACCGGGAGTCGCCCGCGCCGCCCCAGGACCGGCACCAGCTTCTCGCTCTCCACCAGGATGACCAAGCGTCGCGCCGACGCGGCCACGATGCGCTCCCGGGCCAACGCACCGCCATAGCCCTTGATCAGGTCGAGGTGAGGATCCACCTCGTCGGCGCCGTCGATGGTGAGGTCGAGGACGCCCTCGTCGAGGGTGGCCAGAGGCACGCCGACCTCGTGCGCCAGACGCTCGGTGGCCACCGAGGTGGGCACCCCGCGCACCCGCAGGCCTTCACGCACCCGCCGGCCGAGGGCGCGCACGAATGCCGCCGCGGTGTGGCCCGAGCCGAGCCCGATCAGCGCGCCGTCCGGCACCTCCCGCAGCGCGCGGGCGGCCAGGCGCTCCAGAGCCTCGGCGTCGATCGGGCTTCCCGGCGTCATCGAGGCCGGCTCATGGGTGACGGCGGCCCGGCTGGAACGCGCCGAGCTGCTGGAGCAGCTTGGCCACGAGCGCGGTCCACCCGGTCTGATGGCTGGCGCCGACGCCGGCGCCGGTGTCCCCGTTGAAGCACTCGTAGAACGGAATGAGGTCTCGCCAGTGCGGGTCGGTCTGGAAGGTCTCGTTGGTCCCGAACACGGGCCGACGGCCGTCAACGCCGCGCCGGAAGATGCTCGTCAGCCGGCGCTCCAGCTCGGCGGCCACATCCCACAGCGACATCAGCCGGTCCGAGCCGGTGGGGCACGCCACCTTTACCCGGTCACCGTGGAAGTGGTGGAACCGCTGCAGCGACTCGATCAGCAGGATGTTGACCGGGAACCAGATGGGGCCCCGCCAGTTCGAGTTGCCGCCGAACAGCGCGGTGGACGAGTCGGCCGGCTCGTAGGCCACGCGGTACTCGACGCCGTCGACTCGCTCGACGAACGGATGCTCGCGGTGATATCGCGAGAGCGCGCGGACGCCGTAGGCGGAGAGGAACTCGCTTTCGTCCAGCATCACGGCCAGCAGCTTGGGCAGCTGCGCGTCGGTGACGATCGAGAGGAGCCGCCGCACCCCGCGTCCCGGCTCCTCCACCTCCTGGACGTGCTCGCGAAAGTCCGGATGGTGATCGATGAACCACTGCATGCGCCGCTTGAAGCCGGGCAGCCGGTCCACGATCTCGGGCTCGAGCGTCTCGACCGCGTAGAGCGGGATGAGGCCGACCATCGAGCGGATCCGCATCCGCCGGCGGGGGCGTCCGGGCACGCGCAGGACGTCGTAGAAGAACCCGTCGACGTCGTCCCAGAGGCTGGTGCCGTCCTCACCGCCGCGGTGATCCATGGCGTGGGCGATGTAGACGAAGTGCTCGAAGAACTTGCTCGCCACGTCCTCGTAGGCCGGATTCTCGTCCGCCAGCTCCAGCGCGATGGCGAGCATGTTGAGGCAGTACATGCCCATCCAGCTGGTGGCGTCCGACTGGTCGATGTGTCCGCCGGTCGGCAGGGGCCGGGAGCGATCGAACACCCCGATGTTGTCGAGGCCCAGGAAGCCGCCCTGGAACACGTTCATCCCATCGGCGTCCTTGCGGTTCACCCACCAGGTGAAGTTCAGGAGCAACTTGTGGAACACCCGCTCCAGGAAGCGACGGTCGCCGGCTCCTCGACGGCGCTTCTCGATCTTGTACACCCGCCAGGCCGCCCAGGCGTGCACCGGGGGATTCACGTCGCCGAGCGCCCACTCGTAGGCGGGAATCTGGCCGTTGGGGTGCATGTACCACTCGCGCAGGAACAGCACGAGCTGATGCTTGGCGAAGTCGGGATCGACCAGCGCCAGGGGCACGCAGTGGAATGCGAGGTCCCAGGCCGCGTACCACGGGTACTCCCACTTGTCGGGCATCGAGATGACGTCTTCGTTGTAGAGATGCGTCCACTCATGGTTGCGTCCCTGCCACCGCTCGGGCGGCGGCGGCGGAGAGGCCGGGTCGCCCTCCAGCCAGCGACGCACGTAGTAGTGGTAGAACTGCTTGCTCCACAGGAGGCCCGCGAAGGCCTGCCGGATCACCTGCCGCGCGTCGGCGTCGAGGCCCTCGGGAATTACGGTGTCGTAGAATTCGTCGGCTTCCTGCCCGCGGACGCGGAACAGGGCCTCGAAGTCCGCGCCCAGGCCCTCGCCATGGGGCGGCGTGTTGCCGAGGCGCAGCTTCACCGCCGCCGTCTCGCCCGGAGCCAGGCGCAGGCGGTAGTGGGCCGCCATCTTGGTCCCTGCACTCGCCGGGTTCACCGCCTCGTCGCGCCCCTCGACCACACACGCGTTGATGCCGTCCTTGACGTACGGCGTGCGGTTCTCGACCCCGTACAGTCGCTGGACGTTCGTCTCGTTCTCGGTGAAGAGCAGGCGCGGCGCTCCGCCGCACGCGAGCCAGCGCAGTCCCAGCGATTCGTGGTCGGCCTCCACCACCGCCGATCCGACGGCGGTCAGCCGTGGCTTCGGGCTCCCCGGCTCCCACGACCAGGTGTTACGGAACCAGAGCGTCGGCAGCAGATGGCACTCCGCGGCCTCCGGGCCGCGATTGGTGACCTCGATGCGGATGAGGATGTCGTCGATCCCGGCCTTGGCGTACTCGACCTGCACGTCGAAGTAGCGGTCGCCCTCGAAGATCCCGGTGTCGATCAGCTCGAACTCGGGTGCCCCGCGCCCCCGCGCCCGGTTCTCTTCGCGCAGCCGCGCGTAGGGAAACGCGGCGTGCGGATACTTGTACCGGTACTTCATGTACGAGTGGGTGGGAGTGGAGTCCAGGTAGAAGTAGTACTCCTTGACGTCCTCGCCGTGATTGCCCTCGGGCCCGGAGAGCCCGAACAGCCGCTCCTTCAGGATCGGGTCACGTCCGTTCCACAGCGCCACCGCGAAGCAGAGCCGCTGATGGTTGTCCGAGATTCCGGCGAGGCCGTCCTCTCCCCAGCGGTACGCCCGGACGTGCGCGTGCTCGTGCGGGAAATACTCCCAGGCCGCGCCGCCGGGGCTGTAGTCCTCTCGCACCGTCCCCCACTGGCGCTCGCTGAGGTAGGGCCCCCAGCGCGTCCAGTAGGCCGAGCGGTCAGCGGCCGCGCGAAGCCGCCGCTCTTCCGCCGTCCGGAGCGTGTCGTTCATGATCGGTAGGACGGACGAAGGCAGGGTCGGCGAGCGCCCGGCGCGCGAGGAACGCCCGGGTATGACGTGGCCGCGGGCCGGCGAGCGCGCGCAGGTCGGATTCGAGCCGAGCCAGATCCGCGCCGGTGTCGACGTCGTACCACGTGGGCAGGCACACCGCGCGGAGTCCGAGCCGTCGCGCCCGGTCGAGCGTGAGGGACAGCACCGCGGAGGTGCTCCACGGCATCGCTTCGAACAGCTCCGGACAGGGGGCGCGCACGCCGACCAGATAGTAGCCGCCGTCCGCGGTAGGGCCGAAGACCGCATCGACGTTCGGCGCCATCACCAGGCTCACCGCCTCGTCGATCGTCTCGGGGGGCAGCGTGGGCGAGTCGGTGCCGATCAAGAGCGCGGCCTCGTGGCCGAGCGCGAGAATATCCTCGACCAGCGCCTCCTGGCGCTCTCCGAGGTCGCCGCCTCGCTGCGCGACCAGCGCGAAGCCGGGCGCCAGCGTCTCGAAGTCGGGGCGCGCTTCCACCGGGGCGTAGGCGACGATCGGCCGCACGCCGGCGACCGCGGCGCTGCGCTCGACCGCGTCGAGCAGGAAGCAGCGCGCCAGCTCCGCGGCCTCGACCGCGCGGAGCGGCGGGCAGAGGCGCGTCTTCACCGTGCCCGCCCGCGGCGCCTTCGCCATCACCGCCAGTCCGACCGCCGGATCCACGGGCCGCCCGTCGAGCATGACGTCATCATGCCACGCCCGACCGGTGGTCCGCCCGATCGTTGCGCCGGGAGATCCGGCCGCTCCGCGGTCGGCTCTGATACCATCCATCAACACGACAGTGCCCCGCCCAGGAGGCTTCGATGCCCGACGATTTCGAGTACGTCTCTCGCGCCCGCCTCGAATACCGCCACGGCTACCGTCACGCCTATCTGGGCGACGTACCGGCCCCGGTGGTGTACGGCGTGCAGGGCCGGCTACGCGAGTACTACGGCGTCAAGGAGGGCCCGCCGGTCGCCTCCACCCTCGACCACATCGTGGCGGCCGTCGCGGGGTGAATGTACGGCACGCTGCGCGGCGCCCTGGCAGGGCGCAAGATCGCGTTCGACCGCGACGGCTTCACCGCCACCGTGGAAGGCCGTATCGTCGGGGTCGGCAAGACCATCCGCATCAAGTCCATTCACCTGCACTACGAGCTGGCGGTCTCGCCGGACAGCCGCGAGGCCACCGAGCGCGCGCTCGCGCTCCATCCGCAGGGTTGCCCGGCGCATCAGAGCGTGCAGGGCGCCATCGACGTTACCTGGGATGCACGGGTCCGGCTGGGCGAGGAGATCGTCGACCTGCGGGGAGGCGCCGAGGCGGCCGAGTAGCCGGCGGTCGGCAAGGCGGGCGCGGCGCGACGGCCGGAGCTAGTTCCAGAGGTACTGGCGGGGATCGACGGCCTGGCCACGCACCTGGATCTCGTAGTGCAGGTGCGGACCCGAGGTGCGTCCGGTGTTACCGGTGAGCGCGATGACCTGGCCGCGCTCGACGTGCTGGCCCTGCTTGACCCGGATCTCCTGGAGGTGGCCGTAGAGGGAGCGCAGGTCGTGGCCGTGGTCGAGAATGACGGTGGTCCCGTACTCGCCGCCGTTGCCCGCGAAGTAGACCGATCCGGACGCCGGCGCGAGCACCGCGGTACCCCGGCCGGCGCTGATGTCGAGCCCGCGGTGGAACTCCTGGTCACCCGTCCAGGGCGAGGGCCGCATGCCGAAGCGGGAGTTCAGCACGCCGCGCACCGGCCAGCGGAACGGCACCGACATCAACGCGGGCCGGGTCCGCTCCATGAAGCGCTCGAACGCGCGCAGGCTCTGGCCGCTCTCGCTCACGTTGCTGCCGAGCAGCGCGAGCGCCTGCGGGAGCGCGGGCGCCTCGCTGGCGAAGACCATGGGCAGCCCCGCCACCGCGCCGCCCATGCCGGTGCCCTTGCTGGTGCCGCCCGGCGACGGACCGAAGGTGTCCCACACGCGGACGTGTGCGTCCTGCCATCCGCTGACTTCCCGGTTGATCTCGGCCACTCGCTGCTCGAACGTGTCCAGCAGCGCCCGCTGCTCCTCGACCCGTCGCTCGACGCTCGCGGCCTGCAGCTGAGCTTGCTTGAGCGCGAAGTAGTCCCACCAGGTGCCGCCGAGCAGACCGACGCCCAGCAGGACGCCGAGCAGCGCGCTGAGCAGGAATCCGCGCGGGCAGCCCACGTGCAGCATGCGGGTGCCGCCGCCGTGGACCAGCACGAGCGTGACGCCGCCGCGGCGCTTCATGAGCGCTTCAGGGGAACCACCGCGACGTCGCGGGCCGAGTCGGACGCCTCCGGCTTCGGCATCCGGCAGTGGCCCTCGAACATCACGCCCTCCTCGAGCACGATGATCGGGGACTCGAGATCTCCGAAGACGCGGGCCTTGCCCGACAGCTCGATGCGGTCGCTGGCGTGCACGTTGCCGACCAGCTCACCATTCACCACGAGAGTGCCCGCGCGCACGCTCGCGTTCACCACGCCGCGCTCGCCGATAATGAGCGTGTCCGGCGACGCGATCTCACCCTGGAACTTCCCGTTGAGGAGGACGGTGCCGGAGAACGTGTACTTGCCCTCGATCTCGGATCCTTCGTCGAGGAAGGCGGTGAGCTTTCTCCGGGTGGCGACGGCGGCGCGACGCTTCAAGGGCCACACGGGGCGACCGCTAGGGGCGCCCGCTCACGCGAGCAGTCGGGCTGGCTACCTTGCGTCCGAACATGACGGGCTCCTCGCGGCGTCGGCGGTTTGAAAGGCGAACCACTCGCGAGCAAGGCCCCTGCCACGGGACGGACCATCACTCAAGTCGTCGAACTCGTTGCTGAATTCGAAGCCGAGCGGAGAGCCGGCCGGCTGGGGCTGACGTCCCTGACAGACGCTCTGTCAGGGGCGAGACAGTCTCAGTCGGGCACGATCAGGGTGGGCAGCTCACCGGGCGGCTGGAGGATGTACCCGCCGCCTTCCTGCTTGAGCAAGTACACGGCGGGGCGGTTCGGAGACAGGATGTTCCAGCCGCTGCCGTCCGACCGCTCCACCACCCAGCGCGTGCCCTCGCCGGGGCTCTGGATGATGTAGCCGCCCTGCTTGTCCGGGATGAGATAGAGCGGCGCCGCGCCCGCGGTATAGATCACGTAGCCGTCACGCCACGCCGCGAAATACACGTCCACCGGAAACTCGCCGGGCGGCGTCGCCTTGAAGTGAATGGCCGCGGCGGGCGGCTCGGGAGGCGGAAACTCCGCATCGCTACTCACGCACCCACCGAGCGCGCCCAGCAGCGCCGCCAGCGCGATCCACAGCGCGCGAGGCCTCCGACTCATCTTCGCCACCACGCTCAGAGACCGAAGCGGCGAGTCGTCTCGGCGTGCGCGTTCCAGATCGCGGGCGGCATGCGGTCGCCGAACTGCTGGTAGAACTCGCCCAGCTCGTCGAGGGCCTGCCCCCACTCCTCACGATCCACGCGCAGGGCCGCCTCGAGCGCGCCGGGCGGCACCTGCAGTCCGCGGGTGTCGATCGCGCCGGGCGCCGGGACGTAGCCGATCGGCGTCTCGACCGCCCCGCCGCCGCCGTGAATGCGCTCGACGATCCACTTCAGGATTCGCACGTTCTCGCCGTAGCCCGGCCACAGGAAGCGGCCCTGCTCGTCGCGGCGGAACCAGTTCACCCGGAAGATCCTCGGCGGATTCTTCAGCCGGGGACCGAAGGACAGCCAGTGCGCGAAGTAGTCGGCCATGTTGTAGCCGCAGAACGGGATCATGGCCATCGGGTCCCGTCGAACCACGCCGACCTTGCCGGTGATGGCTGCGGTCGTCTCGGTGCCCATCGCCGATCCGAGGAACACGCCATGCTGCCAATCGAAGGCCTCGAACACCAGCGGCACCACCCGGGCGCGCCGCGATCCGAAGATGAAGCCGGAGATCGGCACGCCCTGCGGGTCTTCCCAGTTGGGCGCGATGGACGGGCACTGCTGAGCGGGCACCGTGAAGCGCGAATTCGGGTGCGCGGCCGGACCGCCGCCGGGCGCCCACGGCTTGCCCTGCCAATCCAGCAAGCCCTCGGGCGCCTCGGGCCCCATACCCTCCCACCACGGCTCCTTCGACGGAGTCAGCGCCACGTTGGTGAAGATGGTGTTGGAGCGCACCATCGCCGCTCCGTTGGGATTGGTCTTGGCGCTGGTGTTCGGCGCCACCCCGAAGAAACCGCGCTCGGGGTTGGTGGCGCGAAGCTGGCCGTTGCCGTCCACGTGGATCCAGGCGATGTCGTCGCCGACCGTCCAGACCCGATAGCCCGGCAGGCTCGAGACCACCATCGCCAGGTTGGTCTTGCCCGACGCGCTCGGCATCGCGGCGGCCAGGTAGGTGACGCGCCCCTGCGGGTCCTCGAGGCCGAGGATCAGCATGTGCTCGGCCATCCATCCTTCCTGCCGGGCCTGGGAGGACGCAATGCGCAGCGCGTGGCACTTCTTGCCGAGTAGCGCGTTGCCGCCGTAGCCCGAGCCCACGCTCCAGATGAGCCGCTCCTCCGGGAAGTGCAGGATGAACCGGCGATCCGGCGAGAGATCGCCCAAGGAGTGCAGTCCGCGCACGAAGTCGTCGGCATCGCGCATGTGCTCGAGCGCGACCGAACCCACCCGGGTCATGATGTGCATGCTGGCCACCACGTACGCGCTGTCGGTCACCATGACACCCACCCGGCTCATCGACGAGCCGGCCGGACCCATCAAGTACGGGATCACCCACATCGTCCGGCCGCGCATGCTGCCGCGAAGCAGACGACCGACCTTCTCCTTGCCCTCGGCGGGCGCCATCCAGTTGTTGGTGGGGCCCGCGTCGTCCCGCGCGCCCGTACAGATGAACGTCAACTGCTCGGTCCGCGCCACATCGGAGGGATGGCTCCGGTGCAGATAGCAGTTGGGGTAGGTCCGCGAGTTCAGCGGCAGCAACGTCCCGTCCCGGAGCATGTCGTCGATGAGCCGGTCGTACTCCGCCTTCGACCCGTCCGCCCACGCGATCTTGTTCGGCTGGGTCAGGCCCGCGACCTCATCCACCCACGTCTCCACCCGCTGCGTGCCGCTCATGGATGCTCCCCTCTCACCGGAGTGTTCGAACGTAGCAACCCATACTCACCGCCGGCCGCGCGGCTGTCAAACGCTCGGCGAAATCACGGGGCCAGCCGCCCGGTCGGCGAGCAGTCGTCCACGAGCGCGCGCGATCGATTGCAGGACAGGTGCCACGGAACCCGCCCTTGAAACCACGGAAAAGTATTCGAGGGACGCCGCCGCCCACCGGCTCGACCGCCGGCGGGCGCGGAAAAGCTTCCGAGAAAGTTTTCAACGCCGCGAGCCGCGTGGCGCCCTCGGCACGTCGCTCAGGAGCGCGGGGCTCCCGCGGGGCGTAGGCGCTGCGCAATCTCGTTGACCAGATGGTTGAGCCGCTCGGCCGCCTCCTCCCGCTCCTTCTGATGGCGATCGTTCTCGGCGCGCAGCTCGCCCATGGTCTGGCGCAGCTGATCGCCCTGCCGCTCGGAGGTCTCGAGCCGGTTGCGCAGCTGCTCGTTCTCGTACGTGACCCCGCGGAGCCGCTCGTTCTCGCGCTCGGACGCTTCCACCCGGTCCCGCAGGCGCTCATGCTCGTGCAGGAGCTCCAGCAGCGAGGCGAGCTGGGTCTGGCCGGACTCGAGCCAGCGCCGGACCTCGTCGTGGTCGCGCCCCTGCTTTGACTCGGCACTGATCATTCGATCGTCTCCTTTCGTACGAGTGGGAGGAGTGTAATCCAGTTGAAGCGGCGACTTGCGGTCAATCACCACCGAGCCGACTCGGGCCCTCCCGGCCGCGCTCCGCCGCCGCTCGCCGCGGCGCCGCTCCGACCTGTGAGCCCCGGTCACGACCCGCCGCTCGCCTCGCCGCCGGTCGAGGAGGACCTCGACCTCGCTCGATTCTCCGATGAAGAGGCTCCGCATCCGCTCTACCAGGGACGGCCGGTCCGGGCGGACCACGACGAGCAAGGGGCTCCGGGACGGGCTGGTCCAGAGCCAGAAGCAAGTACGGCGAAAGCGACCGGCCAGCAGCATGTCACCGCGCCCCCGGCTCGTTCCCCTCGCCCGCGTCCGGCTCCTTGCCGAGAATGCGCAGCCGGTGGGTCCAGCACAGACCGGGCACTTCTCGATCGTCGCCGGGTGTGTCGATGGTGACCAGGAGGGAGGGTTTGTCCTCCTGCCGGCACCGGGGACAGATGACTTTCAAGGCATCCGATACTCGGCAAACTCGGTGCCACGTGGACGTACTCAACCGGGTCTCTGCTCCGTGAGCCGCGACGCGTTCCCCGCGCCGAGATGCACGGTCGGTACGATTCTAGATAGCGTATGCATGTCAGTCTGTTAGAGGATGAACACGGACACAATACATGAGCATGGCCGCGTCGTACATCTCGGGCGGTGCGCAAGTTGCGCCCCTCCTCGATGGGAATCGCTCGACCGTGCCTGGGCGGCATCACTCCCTGACTAGGAAGATGCCTGCCTAGCGCCGAGGGCAGCCGTCGCCTTGACAGGCCCAAGAGCCAGTCCTAGCATGCGGCCAAGCCGCGAGGTGACAACATGAGTGAGTTCCACGACGAGTACTCCGAATCCCTGGACGCCGAGTTTCGCAAGCTCGAAGACGCGCTGCTGAGCGACGAGGTCCGGCTGCTCGCCCCGAGCGAGCCCATCCGGCTGGCGGCCGACGCCTCGGTGGCGGATGCGGTCACCCGCATGGTGGACAACCGGCGCGCCGGCGTCGTGATCGTGGACGCCGGCGGGCGGTTGATCGGCATCTTCACGGAGCGCGATCTGCTCACCCGGGTCGTGCACCAGGGCCGCGATCTCGGGCGAACCCGCCTCACCGACGTCATGACGCCCGACCCGGAAGCCCTTGCGCTGGACGACCGCGTCTGCTTCGCGGTCAACCGAATGCACGCCGCCGGCTACCGTACCGTGCCGCTGGTGGACGCCGAGCATCGCCCGATCGGTATCGTGACCGTCAACGACGTGATGGGCTGGCTGGCCCGCATCTTCCCCGAGGCGATCTTGAACCTGCGGCCGGGCGATCGGGTCAAGCGGCCGGCCCAGATGGACAGCGGCTAGAGCCGATCTTCCGGAACACCAGCCGGGAGGGCGCGTCGCGAAACGGCGAACCCGGCACGATGGCGGTGAACCGCCCGGCCGTGCCACCGACGATCAGCAGCTCGAGGCTCTCGGGCGTCTGGAATTTCGACAGGAGGGTCTCGCTCCGCGTTCCGTCCGGGAACGTGGCCAGCATCTCATCGGACAGGCCCTCGCCGCCGTCCGGCCCGGGCACCAGATCGCGCGCCGGCTTCCGGCGACACTGCCACAGGAACTGCCGCGCCTGCGCCTTCGACAGCCGTCGTCGGCTAGTGTCTTCGCGTGCTCCGGCGAGAAGACGAGCGCGACCGAGCATAGCCGCACCGCGCGGGGGATCGTGGGGTTGGTCCGCCAGCCGGGCCCGGAGATGCCACCGCCCGCGTTGATGTCGAGCGCTCGGCGAATCGGCCCGTGCACGATGACGAGCGGGGCGACCGCATCGGTCGTGCCCGACACCCCATCGCCTTCAGCGCCGCGATCACTATCGGGGACGCTCGCCACGCCGGTGTGACGAGCCGCCGCGGGCGCGGCTAGCGAGGGCGGGAAAACGGCGAGCGGTATTCGAGCCGCTCGCGGACCTTGTTGAGCAGGCGGTCGACCGTGAACGGCTTGGCCAGGAACGCGTCGACCGGGATCAGCACGCCGGCTTCGCTGATCACCTCGGCGGCGCGTCCCGACATGAAGATCATCTTGGTGTCCGGACGGGTCGCGGCCATGCGGTCGGCCAGCTCCTTGCCGTTCATTCCGGGCATCATGATGTCGGTGAGCAGAACGTGGATGGCTCCCGGGTGTTGCTCGGCGAGGCGCAGGGCCTGCTCGCCGTCTTCGGCTTCGAGGACCCGATAGCCGGCGCCCAGGAGAATGTCTCGCGCCAGGTTTCGCACCTGGCTCTCGTCGTCCACCACCAGAATCGTCTCCATTCGCGGCCTATTCTACCCCGCCGCAACCGGCGGCGCGGCACGTTGGTTCCCGTTGCCGCGAACCTTGACAGGCCCGCCGGGCGGTCCTAGAGTCGGGGCGCCATGAGGAAATGGATCGGCGCGCTGAGCCTCGTCTGGTTGCTGTGGTCCGATCTCTCCATCATCGCCAGGGACAATCCCCTCGACACCGTGATGCTGCGCTGGCTTGCGGGCGTGCCGCGGTTCCAGACGGATCAGATCCTCGCCGGCACCTACGCCACGTCGGACGAGTGCAAGGCGGCGCTGGAGCGGCACGTCGGGACACTCAAGGCCATCAACGACAGCTGGTCCTCGGAGCCATTCGAGGGCGGCGCGAACTCGGGCATCATCCACTACTACCGCGACGGCCTCGTGTACGCCCGCGCCGAGCTGCGCTGCGCGGAACAGCCGTAAGCCCCCCCGGATCAGCGGGTCGGCGAAGCGGTCGATTCGGTTCGCACCGGCGGCGAGGCCTCCCGCGCGCCGCCGTCGAACACGTCCATCAGCCACGGCACCGTGATCACCACCACGATGGCCAGCACGATCAGCACCAGCGTGGCGCGAAACCATCCCGTCACGAAGATGCTGGGCGCGCCGTCGTAGCCGTCCGCTTCTCCGCGCAGCACCGCCAGCTCGGCACGCAGGTGCTCCTGCTCGTTCTCGAGTGTCTCGATGCGCGAGCGAAGCTGCCGCAGCGTGCCCGCCACGTCCCGGGACGACGGGCGCGCGGGACGACGCGCCTCGCCCGGCGACCCGGTCCCGACCCCGGCCATCCGGTGTCGGCGGGGACGCTCCGCCGGCTGGCCGTCGCCATTGCCGGTCAGCATCAGCTGACGCCTCGACGTGGGGGAAGCGGTCAACCCGTCGCCCGAAGCGACGGCGCGATCGCTCGCGCCTCGCGCCGTCGGGCCCCCGTCGTGCTGAGCCGCCGCCTCCACGGGACGGCCCATCGCCCGGAGATCGTCACGCGAGAGCGTCTGGATGCGAGCCAGAAGGCTCTTGACTGATCGCTCGGACACCTGCTGAGCGAGCACCAGGCGACCGTCGGCGCCCGTGTCCTCGAGGTAGGCCACCCAGTCCTTGAGACTCCGCGTCCCGTACCAGGACACCGTGAGACCACTGGCCTGCATGCGCTTGCGCCCCTCGATTTTGGCCGGTGGCTTGCGGGTGACCTCCATCCGAATCCCTTTCCACGCGCCCGCTTCCGGCCGGCGCGAGGCCCAAGATTACGACGCGGGCGGACCGCTGACAAGGGTCGTCACGAAGCTCCTGGCACGTACCTTTTACACGAGTGTCATGTAAAAGCTACACGACCTGACACCATCGCTCGGGTCCGTGCGCCCTGATCCCCCGCCTATTGTGGGAGAACGAACCTGGGCTACCCACTTCGCGTCGTCGGTTTCACACCGTCCGCTGGCACATCCGTTGCGTCCTCTGCGTCGCCCGAAAGGAGTCGGCATGCGCCTCACTTCCCTCACCGGCTTCCTCGCCGACGACCTCGCGGTCGACCTGGGGACCGCCAACACCCTCGTGTATGTACGAGGCCAGGGCATCGTCCTCAACGAGCCGTCGATCGTGGCCATGAAGGACGGCACGGTCCTCGCGGCCGGCCACGAAGCCAAGGCCATGCTGGGCCGCGCGCCGGGGCACATCTCGGTCGTCCGGCCGCTGCGGCACGGCGTCATCGCCGACTTCGACTCCACCGAGAAGATGCTCCACTACTTCATCAGCAAGACGCGCCAGCGGCGCAGCCTCGTGCACCCGCGGGTGGTGGTCACGGTGCCCTCCGGCATCACGCAGGTGGAGAAGCGCGCGGTGCGGCAGTCGGCGAAGCAGGCGGGCGCCCGCGAGGCCTACCTGATCGAGGAGCCGATCGCGGCGGCCCTCGGCGCCGGGCTGCCGGTGGCCGAGCCGGGCGCCAACATGATCGTCGACATCGGCGGCGGCACCACCGAGGTGGCGGTGATGTCGCTCTCCGGCATCGTGTATTGCAAGTCGGTCCGGATCGCGGGCGACGAGATGAACACCGCCGTGATCCAGCACATCCGCAAGAACTACAGCCTGCTGGTCGGCGAGCGCCACGCCGAGGACATCAAGCTCCGGCTCGGCTCGGCGTACCCGATTCCCGACGAGCACCTCACGATGGAGGTGAAGGGCCGCGATCTGATCGTCGGCATCCCCAAGACCATCCTGGTCACCGGCGAGGAGATCCGGGAGTCACTCCGCGAGCCGATCATGGCGATCGTGAGTGCGGTGCACACCTGCCTCGAGCAAATCCCGCCCGAGCTGGCCGCCGACATCGTGGACAAGGGCATCATGGTCTCGGGCGGCGGCGCGCTGCTGCGCGGACTCGATTCCCTCCTCCACGAGCAGACCGGGCTCCCGATCCGCGTGAGCGACGATCCGCTCACCTGCGTGGTCCGCGGCGCCGGCGCGCTGCTGGACGACGTCAAGCTGCTCGCCCGCGTCGCGCTGCCTTCGTAGTTCGTGTAGGCGCCGCGGCGACGCGCGGAGGCTCACGGGCTTCGGGCGCGCCGAGGGTATCGCAGGCGTCCCGCGTTTTCTATAATCTCCAGCGAGCCCGGATCCCAGAGCCGCACCCCAATGGAGGCCGCATGAAAGGCGTCACCCTTCCCACCGAGACCGTGTTCGTGATGGAGAACTCGCCGATCAAGTTCGGGCTGGGCGCCATGGACGAGATCGGCTTCGACGCCAGCCGCCTCGGCATCAAGAAGGCGCTGATCTTCACCGACCGGCACGTGGCCGAGCTCGGCCTGTCCGAGCGGGTGCGCAATCTGCTCGAGGAGCAGGGCATCAAGGCCGACGTTTGGGACGGGGTCGAGGTCGAGCCGACCGATCGCTCCATGGAGGAGGCGGGCGAGTACGCGCGGAGCAAGGATTTCGACGGCCTCATCGCGGTCGGCGGCGGCAGCACGATCGATACTTGCAAGGCGGCCAATCTCCTCACCTGCTATCCGGCGCCGCTGCTGGACTATATCAACAAGCCGGTCGGCAAGGGCGTGCCGGTGCCCGGCCCGATGCGGCCGCTCATCGCGGTCCCCACCACCGCCGGGACCGGGAGCGAGACCACCGCGGTCGCGGTCACTCACATCGTGGATCAGAACGTGAAGGCGGGCGTCTCGCATCGCCTGCTCCGCCCCGCGCTGGGAGTGGTGGACCCGCTCAATACGCTCACCGCCCCGCCGGAAGTCACCGCGGCGGCCGGCGCCGACATCCTCACGCACGCCATCGAGTCCTACACCACGCGCCCGTACCACGCGCGGGCGAAGCACCACCCACCGGATCGGCCGGCCTACATCGGCGCGAACCCGGCCAGCGATATCTGGTGCGAGAAGGCCATGGAGTACGCGGCGCGCTATCTTCGCCGCGCGGTGCTCAACGGCCTCGACGTCGAGGCCCGACTGCATCTGGCGTTGGCCGCGAACTACGCGGGCATCGGCTTCGGCAACGCGGGGGTGCATATCCCCCACGCGGTGGCCTACCCGATCGCGGGCCTGGTGCGCGACTACGTGCCGAGCGGGTATCGCACGCGCCACCCGCTGGTGCCGCACGGCATGTCGGTGATCCTGACCGCGCCGGCCGCCTTCCGCTTCACCTTCGCCACGTCCCCGGAGCGCCACCTGCGCGCGGCCGAGCTCCTGGGAGCGCCGGTCGCCGACCTCGACGAGACCGAACAGCGCGAGGCCCTGCCGCGCGCTCTCCTCGGGCTGATGCGGGACATCGGCATCCCCAACGGGCTCACCGCGATCGGCTACACCGAGCGCGACATCCCGGCTCTGATCGACGGCACGCTGCGCCAGCCGCGCCTGCTGTCGGGAGCCCCGCGGCCGGTGGGCGCGCCGGAGCTCGAGCTGATCATCCGGGACGCGATGCAGTACTGGGGCTAGAGCTGGCCGGAGTCGCCCCACTCGGCGAGGAGGGCCCGGTAGGCGGGATTCTGGTAGCGGTCCAGGTGGAAGGCGGGGGCGTAAGACGGCAGCGGCCGCTCCGCGATGTGGTCGGCGAGCAGGTCCGCCGCGCCGTTCGAGGACATCATCCCGTACCCGGAGAGGCCGCCGATCAGAAACGAGCCTTCGAGCGGCAATGGCCCGGCGAGCAGGCGGTTCTCCCGCGTCTTGGTGTAGTAGCCGCCGTCAACGAAGCACTTCGGCAGGCGCGACAGGTACGCGGCGAGCCCCGGGATCGGCCGGCTGAGACCGCGGAGGACGATCTCGGCATACGCGGGATCGAACTCGACGGGAAATCGCGCTTCCATCGGCTCGACGTCGTAGGTCCACACGCCGAGGACGATCGGGCTGTCGGCGCCGCCCTCCGGACGGCCGTGCACCCCCGCCGGCATCTCGTCGAGCAGATGGCGCAAGGCGTCTGACCCTTGCAGCTCCGCGCGCTCCTCCGGAGACCACGGCAGGCGGACCGGATCGGTCCAGATCGTCATCGGCGCGTGCCGCGGCACCACGCCGAGCGTGTCGTGGAAGGCGACCTTGGCGTGGCGCTCGCAGAACACAGGCAGGTCGACGCCCACCAGCCGCCCCACGTCGCGAACGTACGGGCCGGCCGCGTTCACGAAGCGCGGGGTCCCGACGGTGCGGCTGCCGCCGGGACCGGCCACCTTCACTCCGCTGACGCGCCCTCCCGCGGTCTCGATTCGCTCCACGCGTCCCTCGATCAGCCGAACGCCTCGAGCGCGGGCGCGCTCCAGCATGTACATGCCGAGCTGCTGACCGCTGAACCAGCCGCAGCGTCGCGCGTGGAGCAGGGCGACCGTGTCCTCGGCGAGGTACGGAAAGTGCCGGCGAATCACGCTGCGGTCCGTGATGACGTCCGTTCCGGTCGGCTGGCCCTCGTAGCCGACGGTGGGCGCCGGCCGGTAGTCGTCTCCTGGCGAGCGGTGGATCCGAACGGGCCCGACGCCGAGGACGGCCGCCTCCTCGGCGGCGCGGAGGTAGTGCTCCACCTGCTCCGCCTGGGCGGTGGCGAAGAGATAGCCCCGTCGGTTCATCAGGAAGACGTTGCCGCTCTCGCGGGCCAGATCTTCCATCAGGTCGATGCTGCGATTCATCAGCGACACCATGTCGCTACCGGGGCCCGGCCACCAGTTGCGATAGGACTCGGCCGACTTGTCGCTGGTAAGGGAGAGCGGCGGGCCTTCGTCGACCAGGACGATCGAGGTGATGCCCCGCCGCGTCAGGTGATAGGCCGCCGCCACGCCGGCGATCCCGGCGCCACAGATCACGACCTCCGCGGTGGTCTCCACGACGGGGCCGATGCTATCACCCCTGGCGTCTCGTCGACAGTGTCAGCGTGGAAACAGTGCCGACAGGGATGACGCAGTGTAACCATGCGGGCTGGCGACCCTGGAGGCGCGGCACGTACATTGCTGAGGCCGGGGCCATGACCACGCCACCCACGAGGCAGAACGACCGCCGTCGTCACCCGCGCACCGACGTCTCCTGGCTCGTGGTCGTCGAAGCCGGGAAGCGGAGATTCCTCCTGCAGACCATGGACATCTCGGCCCGTGGCGCCAAGGTGAGACCGAAGGAGCGGCTGGACATCGGGACGCCCGCCCAGCTTCGGTTCCGTCCACCCGACGGATCGCCGTTCAACGTGCCGGCGCTGGTCTGGCGAGCGGATACCGACGGCCTCGCCTTCCTCTTCATGGGGGACATCCAGGACCGGCTGCGGCGCTTCGGCCGGCTGCTCGCGACCTGATCTCGTTCCGTTCCGCTACTTCCTGAACCAGTCCCAGACCTTGTCCCACCACCGACCGATCTGCTCGGTCACCCCGCCGTGCTCCACGCACGCGGGCGGCTCGGTTCCCGCGAGAAACACCTCGGTCGCCACCAGCGGGCAGTAGGCCGTCGCGGTCCGGCCGTTGGTGAGATCGATCTTCGCGTGGGTGATGCCGGTCGGCTCCGCGAACGGTCCGGCCGGATAGACATCGAGGGCCTGCCGCATGAACTCCGACCAGATCGGCAGCGCACCTTCCGCGCCCGACAGTCCGGCCGGCGTGCCGTCGTCGAAGCCGATCCACACCAGTGCGAGCAGGTTCCGCGAATAACCGACGAACCACGCGTCGCGGCCCTCGTTGGTGGTGCCGGTCTTGCCCGCCACCGCGCCGGGCACGCCGAGCGAGCGCGCGGCCGCTCCGGTGCCCGCGTTGATCACGCCTTCGAGCAGCGAAGTCATCACGTAGGCTTCGGGCGCGCCGATCACCGGCCGGCTCTCGCGGCCGGCGCTCCACAACGCGGCGCCGGCGTCGTCGGTGAGGGTGTCCACCACCCCTCCCGCGGGCGCGAGGCCCCCGTTGGCCAGGGGCAGGTATGCGCGCGCGAGCTGGAGCGGCGTGATCTCGAAGACCCCGAGCGCGAGGGCCGGCACCGGCTTGAGATCGCCCTCGACCCCGAGGGCCCGCGCGGTGTCGATCACCGCGGGCAGCCCGATCGCCTGCGCGAGCCGCACCGTCGCGGTGTTGATCGAGCCCTCCAGCGCGCGGCGCACCGTGACCGGCCCCTGGTAGCGCTCGTCGTAGTTCTTGGGCGTCCACGGCTTGCCGTCCACCACCATCGTCAGCGGCGAGTCGTCCAGCATCGAGGCGGCGGTGAAGAGCGGGCCGTCGCGCCGCGGGGTGATGGCGGCCAGGTACACGAACGGCTTGAACGCGCTGCCGGGCTGACGGCGGGCCAGGACCGCCCGGTTGAACTGGCTGGTCCGATAGTCGCGCCCGCCGACCAGCGCGCGGACCTGTCCGCTCGCCGGATCCAGCACGATCATCGCCGCCTGGAGGCGCTCCTCCTGGTTCTTGCGCCGCAGGCGCGGCCGCGAGGTCTCGAGCCGGTCGAGGCCTCTCACCACCGCCGCCTCCGCGAGCCGCTGCAGCACCGGATCGAGCGTGGTGTACACGCGCAGCCCGTGCTGGTTGGCCAGCTCCACGTCGGTGGCGCGCTCCAGCTCGGCGCGCACGTAGTCGACGAAGTACGGCGCGGTGAGCCCGTCGGCGGGCGCCTTGCGCGCGCGCACCGGCTCCTTGCGCGCCTTGCGGTAGTCCGCCTCCGAGATCTTGTCGAGCTCGCGCATGCGGGCGAGCACGACGTCACGCCGCTCCCGCGCGCGCTCCGGATTGCTCACCGGCGAGTAGCTGTTGGGCGCCCGGATCATCCCGGCCAGCAGCGCCGACTCGGGCAGCGTCAGCTGGTGGATCTCCTTGCCGAAGTACGCGCGCGCCGCCGCCCCGATCCCGCGCACCGAGGAGCCACCGGACTGCCCCAGGTAGACCTCGTTGAGATACGCCTCGAAGATCTGATCCTTGCCGTAACGCCACTCGAGCACGGTGGAGAGCAGCGCTTCGTGGATCTTGCGGCTGAGCGTGCGCTCCGGCGTCAGCAGCCGGCTCTTCACGAGCTGCTGGGTGATCGTGCTGCCGCCCTCGGCCACGCGACCCTTCCGCACGTTGGTCCACATGGCGCGCAGGATCCCGCGGGGATCGACACCGCCGTGCTCATAGAAGCGCACGTCCTCGGTGGCGAGCACCGCGGCGCGGAGGTCGGCCGGCACGTCGGCCAGGCGCACCGGGCGGATGCTCTCGCCCATGTCCGCTCCCGCGCTGGCCAGCAGCTCGGGCGGCAGGGCCACGCTCTCCACGTCGGCGCCGCCCCGACGCAGCCGCGTGATGCGATTGCCGGCCACGCTCAGGGTCACGCGGCCCGCCGCGGTACCGTCGACGCGGATATCCCACGCGCCGTCCGTCCGCGCGAACTGCCCCGGCCCGCCGGCGCCCTTGGTCTCCCGATAGCCCAGGCGGCCCAGGAGCCCGGCGAGGTCGAGCGCGGTGACGTTGACACCCGGCTTGAGGATGGGCGGGGCGGCGTAGAGCAGGGTCGACCGGCGCGCCTCCACCCGCTCGAAGCGGGAGAGGGCACGCGCCGCGTACAGCGCCGTCCCGGTGACGACCAGGGCGATGAAGCCGAGGAGGACCAGCCCGACGAGGCTCAGGCGGCGCATGCCTCGCATCCGGCCCCATACACCCTGGCGCGTCATTCGATGCCCGGCGTCTACGATCCGGCACGTCCTCGCAGCGTGACCATCACCAGGCGCGCCACGTCCGGATCGCTCGACAGCTCCACGACGACGAAGTCGCCGGGCCGGATGTCGGAGAGCGTGATCGTGCTCTCCCGGAACGAGTCCGTGAGATCCCGACCGTCCTTGTTTCGCTGCGACAGCAGCACCACCGCCTGAGGCGGCACCTGCACGCGAAGGGCCCGGCGCTCGGCGTTGGCCCCGAACTCGTCCAGCACGAGGACGCGGGACTGCGGGTCTACCGCCAGGACAGTGCCCGCTCGGCGCCCTCCCGCCAAGGCGGCGGGGATGGGGAGCACGAGCAGCAGGGAGAAGAGGATGAGCGCGGCCGCGGCCCCGAGCCGTCGGGCGCGACCGTCCGCGGTCCTCACGACTTCGGAGCGGAAGGCGCCGTCACCTCGGCCGCCTTCAGCCGGCGCACCAGCTCGGCGTACGAGGAGGTCTGGATGATCTTGTCGAACTGCGTCCGGTAGTTGTTGATCAAGCTGACCCCTTCGACCACTACATCGTACACGAGCCATCGATCTCCTCTCTGCTGCATGCGATAGTCGATCGGAATCTCGGTTCCCTGCTTCGTGACGAACCGGGTGCGCACCGAGGCGAGCGCGCCGTCCACGCTCTCGCCGGTATAGGTCACGCGCTCGCCGCTGTAGCGCTCGATCCGCGAGATGTAGGCCCGCTCGATGAGATCGGTGAACAGCGACGTGAACTCCTGTCGATCCTTCTCGGCCAGCCCCTGCCAGTGACGGCCCAGCGCGCGCTTGGCGGTCTCGCCGAAGTCGAAGACGGTCTCGGCTTCCCGCCGGATCGCCGCGCGCCGCTCCTTCTCCTTCTCCGCGGCCTTGAGGGTGGGATCTTCGAGGATCTTGACCATCTGCTCGACCGCGGTCCTGAGCTGATCGGTCGGAGCCCCGGCGTCCGCCGACGCCGGAGCCCAGGCCAGGAGCCCCGCCACCGCAACCGTCGTGAGTCGTGCCGCAAGTGCCGTGAGGCGCTGGGGCATGCGTCAGGCGGCCCGAGGGAGCCCCGGATCCACCGCGATCCGGTCCTCGATGCGAAAGTCGTCCCGGCTTCGTGCCATCTCGCGGCGGGCTACTCCGAGGGCCGCCTCGCGCAGCTCCGTCTTCGGCACCGAGCCGGTGATCTCGAGCGTGAGCGGCGTGCCGCTCCACAGGGGGATGTGCGCCGTCGGGGTCAGTGGCAGGCCCGACAGCGTTGCGTCCATCAGGAGCGCGTCGGAGATCCTCGCTTGAGCCGCCACCGCCTCCTCCTCACGCTTGCGCTTGAGGTCATAGAGCTTCACGGCGATCCCGAGCAACACGACCAGGGCCAACATCGCAGCGACGACGATGATTTCCATGGTAGGCACCTCCTGCCGCGAGGGCTGGTGCATCGCACATGCCAGGAATCATGCGGCACGATGCGTCCAAGTAGTCGTCGCGAAACGCTCCTTCGCGCCGGGAGCGCCCCGGTCGGGCCGATTTGTAGGAATTTCCCGTGGAGTCGTGTAAAGCCTACACTCGAAGAGGCCCTGGGTCATCGCGAGCCGGGATCGCCGAGGACGACGCGGGCAACGTCGCCCAACCGCTGGCGCGAATCCATCGCCCGCCGTCTCAGCCACTGGAAGGCCTCCTCTTCGCTCAGGCGACGATCCATCATCAGCTTGCCCTTTGCCTGGTCCACGATCGGCCGCTCCGAGCGGGCGCGCTGCAGCCGCCGCAGATCCCGGAACCGGGCGAGCGCCAGGTCCAGCGTGGGCGCCAGCTCGGCGGCGCGGAGCGGCTTGAGGAGAAAGCCCATGACCCCCGCGCGATTGGCCTGCTTGACCAGGGCCGGCCCGGTGTCGCGAGTGTAGAGCACGGCCGGACAATCGACCACCGCCGTGATTCGAGGCATCAGAGCGGGCTCCCGGCGTCCGGAGAGGCTGGGTGCCATGATCAGCACGTCCGGCCGCGTCTGGCGCATGAGGTCCACTGCGTCGAGCCGGAGTGGCGCCTCCACGGCCACCGTCCCGCCCGAGTCCTCGACCGCGGTGCGAAGCACCGCCCGGGACGAAGCATCGCCCTCGAGGACCGCCACCCGCCAGCGCGGCACGGTCCCCTGCAACGGCCTGCCGATCACTCTCATTGCGACCCTCCCGCGGGCCGCGTCGCAACCCGCATGCCAGCATTGCCAAGCGCGCGAAGACTGATCAGGACGGACCCTGTCACGCCGGCCGGGAAGGAATTGCCCGATGCACCGAGGAAAATTTATCCGCCCTAGTTCAGAACTCCTCGCTTCCGGACGCAACAGTCGGGCACCGAGCAGCCGACTTGCAAGTTATCGCCGAGACTCGCGTAATGGCACGTCACTTGCGTGCTCCGTGGCCATGCTCAGGCTCAAAGGTGAACCCGACGACTCCATGGCCGATGGAGCGGTGGATGAGGCCGCGTCCGGCGAGTTCGAAGAAACCTTCCGCGATCACCCGGCGTTCGACTCAGGATCCCTCGCCGACGCCGACGACTTCGAGGACGACGGCCCGCGAGAGGGTCGCTGGAGCATCCTGAGCGACACGCGCGGGCTGGCCATCGCCGCCGCCGCGTTCGTCCCGACGTTCCTGCTCGTCTTCTTCGGTGTGCCGTACCTGCTGGAGGGGCCTTCGCTGGCGCGGACGCCAGACAGCTCGACGGTCGCCTACGCTCGGGATCCGCAGTCGGACTCCGAGTGGTCACTCGCCAAATCGCTGTCCGAGGCGCTCCGCGGCGGTCCGTTCGATCGGCCCCAGTCGGCTCCGTCGCCGGCGCCGCCGGCTCCTCCCGCCGTCGCGACGACGCCACCGGTCCCCGCTGCCCCTCCCGCGACACCGGCACCTCCGGCGGCGCCGCCGGTTGCCTCTGCTCCACCGGCCGCCGCGGCACCTGCCGCCTCCTCGCTCTCGGCGACGGCCGAGGCGCCACCGGCGAAGAGCCCGATCCCTTCGGCGTCGACCCGGGGGGCCGAGACTGCCGCCGCTCTGGGCGACGAGGCGCGCTCGCGCGAGCAGACGGGCGAGCCGATGCCCGGGACCAGCGTATCCCGCCAGTCACCGGGCTCTGGCTCCGCGGGCTCTGACTCCGGCTCGACGGCTCCGTCGCTGCCCCCGGCCGCCTCGCGCGTGCCCGACCCCGAGCGGAAGGCCCCGACGTCGAAGCCGGTGCTCGAGGCGCGATCGGTCCCCGCGCCGCGGCACGCAGCGGCCACGCCAGATCCTCCGCGCGCGCAGAGCGACGCCCGCAAGGGAGCCAGCGACTGGACTCCGGCGGCGGCGTTCGCCGATCGGGACGCGGCCGCGCGCCTGGCCAGCAGCATCGAGCGCCAGGGCTATCCGGTGGAGATCCGCCAGGAAGCATCGTCCACACGACCGTGGGTCGTGTGGATCGGCAGTCAGCCTAGCGGCGGCGGGCGCCGCCGCTAGGCCGCGCCCGACCTCAAGCCCGCTTCAGCGCGTCGCGATCCGCCTGCAGCTCCCGCCAGCGCCGCGCCTTGTTGTGGAGCGTCTTCGGCGTCGTCCCGAGGATCTCGGCGGCGCGGGTCTTGTTGTTGTTCACCGACTGCAGCGTCCTCAGGATGAGCTCGCGCTCCCCGTCGTCCAGCGTGGTGCCGACCGGCAGCACGACCACGTTGGCCCGCTCCGCGCGCGGGGCGCCCAGCGGCGCGAGCGGCAGCGCCTCGGGAGTGATCAGGCCGCCCTCGCACGAGACGACGGCCCGCTCGATCACGTTGCGCAGCTCGCGGACGTTCCCCGGCCACGAGTGCTCGCCCAGCAGCTTCAGCGCCGTGTCGTCGAGCCCGCGCACCGCCCGTCCGTACTTGTCGTTGAACTCGGCGATGAAGGCATCGGCCAGGAGCGGGATGTCCTCGGGTCGGCGCCGCAGCGGCGGCAGCGGGATCGGCAGCACGTTGACCCGGTAGTAGAGGTCTTCCCGGAACGTGCCGTCCTGCACCGCCTTCATCACGTCCTTGTTGGTGGCGCACAGCACGCGCACGTCGACGGAGACTTCCTCATGGCCGCCGATCCGACGCACCTGGCTGTCCTGGAGCACGCGGAGGTACTTGGCCTGCAGGTTGGAGCTCATCTCCGCGATCTCGTCGAGGAAGATCGTGCCGCCATCGGCCAGCTCGAAGTAGCCGGGCCGCCGCGCCATCGCGCCGGTGAAGGCGCCGCGCTCGTGCCCGAAGAGCTCGCTCTCCAGCAGCGTCTCGGGGATGGCCGAGCAGTTGACCGCCACGAAGGGACCCTTCGACCGCTGCGAGAGCTGATGGATCGTCCGCGCGGCCAGCTCCTTGCCGGTGCCGGTCTCGCCCAGGATGAGCACCGGGGCCGGGCTCGGCGCCGCCATCTCGATCAGCCGGTAGACCTCCTGCATCGCCGCGCTCACGCCGAGCAGCGGCCCGAGGCCGCGCGTCTCCTTCAGCTGGCGTCGGAGCACCGTGACCTCTCGGTTGACCTGGACCTTCTCCACCGCCTTCTCGACCAGAACCCGCAGCCGCCGCGGGTCGACCGGCTTGGTCATGTAGTCGTAGGCCCCCTCGCGCATTGCGGAGACCGCCGTCTCGATCGACCCGTGGGCCGTGAGCAGGATGACCGCGGCATCCGGCACCGCGGCCGCCAGGGGCTTGAGGAGCCCGATGCCGTCGATCACCGGCATGATCATGTCGGCGATCACCACCGACGGACGGAACCCGGGAGCCCGCTCGAGCGCGTCCTTGCCGTCCACGCACTCCTGGACTTCGTAGCCCCACATGGAGAGGAGCGCGGCGAGCCCGCTCCGGCCCGACTCATCGTCGTCGGCAATCAAGATCCGATGCTTCATGGCCTGTTCCCCTTTTCCGGGAAATTTGCGTGAGTGGAGGAAGAACCGTCGGCCCGGCCGTCTGCAATCGATATGCCTGCTCCACGAGGCTGGGCACCGGCTGGCGAATCGGCGATGCAGGCTGACGCTTTAGATCCATATGGCTGCGAGCGGACATGATAGGACACGTGCCGACGCTGCGCCAGTGGCGGAAGTTATTACCGTGTAAGTGCGACCTACCCGTTTCTCCAATCCAGGTCAATCAAGGCTAAACCGCTGCCCGGATCCGTCCGGCGCCGCAGCGTGGCCGGGGACTCGATGATCGTCACCTCGAGGGTCGGGTCGACGCTTCCCCCCAGCAGGTGCCCACCCATCGCGGTCCCATCCGCCCGGCCGACAACGACGTGAACGTGCACCCGGGGCTCTCCCTGATCGAGCGCGATGTTGCCCAAGAGCGAGAGGACCTCGACCTGCTCGCGGATGACCCGGCGGATGTAGTCGCGCCGGGACCGATCGAAGAAGCCGATCGTGACGCCCGAGAAGGCGCCGATGCCGCTCAGCGAGGCGGCCCGCAGGTCGAAGCGCTTGGCCGCCCCGGCGAGGGCCTCGACCGGGTCGTCGTGGCGGTCACACACCAGCACGAAGGTTCGCCGCCCGTCCGTCTCGTCCACCGGCCGGATCTTCATGACATGGCTCCTCAGGCCCGCTCGGCCACCGCCGCCTTGTCCCGCTTGCGGAGCCCGACCAGGCAGGCCACCAGCACGCCGGTCATCACGGTGAGCAGCGCCAGCTCGATGAGCGCGAACCGGAAGGCGCTCTCTCCCTGCTCCATCAGGGTGCCGAACTCGGCGGTGATGACCAGGATGCGCCGGACCGCGGCGATCATGGCCACCAGCACGAACGGCTCCGGCACCAGCAGATGCTCGCGGAACGACACCTGGACCGTGTAGAGGATCTCGATGATCATCAGGATGAGCAGCAGCTGGTCGAGCACCGCGATGAAGCCCGTGCCGATTGCGCCCGCCAGCAGGCTCTGCGCGAAGTGGAAGCCGGCGTTCAGGAGCAGCACCACCGCCCCGAGGGCCAGCATCACGGCGAGGCCGACGTAGAGGACGTCCTCCACCTGGGTGAACGACTGCGCGATGCGCTCGCGCAGCGCCGGCGCCCGCCCGCTCCTCATGAGTCACCCTGCGGGCAAGCGTTGTGCCAGCCCGCGCGCGACCACAAGAACGGGAAAACGCGACGGGGCGCTATTCGTCGATCGCGTCCTCCTCGGCGCTGCGGTAACCATTACCGGCCGCGAGTCGGTAACGACGACCGCCGCGCCACGTCCGTCGCGCCTTTCTGGGACCTTGCCCGCGTGATACCGTGAGGTCGAACGACACTGCTCTCCTGGGAGGCGGCAATCATGACGGACATGTGGGGCGATCTCGTGTGGGCCGCTCTCGCGGACCTCAAGACGAGGCTCATGCTCGTGCTGCCGGGCATTCTCGCGATGCTCACGCTCACCGCGGTCGGCTTCGCGGCGGCGTGGATCGGGGCGCGAGTGATTCGGCGCCTGGCCCAGGCGGTCGCCTTCGATCGCCGCGCGGAGACGTGGGGCATCGTGGCCGCGCTCCATCGAGCCGGCGTGCGGAGGCCGCCGTCCCAGGTGCTGGGACTCATCGTGTTCTGGAGCGTGCTGGTGCTCTTCCTGCCCGTCGCCATCGACGCGCTCGCGATCCCGGGCACCGGCCGCCTCACCGAGTTCGTCTTCTCCTGGGTGCCGCGGGTCCTCGGGGCCGCCCTCATCCTGCTGGTGGGATGGCTGGTGGCCAACTTCCTCGGCGAGGGCGCGCTGATCGCGGCGGTCAACGCGCGGGTGCCCGAGGCCCGGCTCCTCGCCCGCGCCATCCGCTGGGGCGTGCTGCTCTTCGCGAGCGCCACCGCGATCACGCATCTCGGCATCGGCAAGGAGATGGTGCTGGTGGCCTTCGGCATCACGTTCGGCGGGCTCATCTTCGCGTTGTCGCTCGCCTTCGGGCTGGGGGGTCGCGGGCTGGCCCGGCAGATTCTCGAGCAGCACATCCGCAATCGCGAGCCGCACCCGCGCGAGACCCTGACCCACCTGTAGGCCGCATGATCGACGCCGACGTCCTCTACCAGCAGGCGGTGGCCGCGCTCCGGCGCGCCCGCCGGGCGACCTACCGCCTGCAGCTCGGGAGCGCGCTCGGCTTCGAGGCGGTCGCCGCGCTCGGCCCGTACCTGGACGCGCTCGGCGTCAGCGACGTGTATCTCTCCCCGTGCTTCCGGAGCGGGCCGGGCAGCTCGCACGGCTACGACGTCACCGACCACAACGCCTTCAATCCCGAGCTGGGCAGCGCGGCGGACTTCGACGGCATGGCCGCCGAGCTGGGCGCGCGCGGCCTGGGCCTGATCCTCGACGTGGTGCCCAACCACATGGGGATCGCGGGCGACGCCAACCCCTGGTGGCTCGACGTGCTCGAAAACGGCCCCGCGTCTCCGCGGGCCGAGTTCTTCGACATCGACTGGACGCCGGTGAAGCCCGAGCTGCGCGATCGCGTGCTCCTGCCGATCCTGCCCGAGCAGTACGGGCGCGTGCTCGAGTCGCAGCAGCTGCAGCTCGAGTTTGCCGACGGGGCCTTCCACCTCCGCTACGCGGGCGCGCGGCTGCCGATCGCCCCCGATACGTACGCCCTGGTGCTCACCGACCGGCTCGACGCCCTCGCCCAGCGGCTGGGCGCCGAGGACCCCGCGCTGCTCGAGCTTCGTAGCGTCCTGACCGCGCTGGAGCACCTTCCCGGGCGGACCGAGACCGATCCGCGTCGCATCGAGGAGCGGCTGCGCGAGAAGGAGATCGTCAAGCGGCGCCTGACCACGTTGACCAAGGAATCGCCCGAGGTCCGCGAGCACATCGAGGAGACGGTGCGCCGGTTCAACGGCACCCCGGGCGACCCCACCAGCTTCGACGCGCTCGACCACCTGCTGTCCGGGCAGACCTACCGCCTCGCAGACTGGCGCGTCGCGGGCGACGAGGTCAACTACCGGCGATTCTTCGACGTGAGCCATCTCGCGGCCATCCGCATGGAGCGCCGCCCGGTGTTCGACGCCACCCACGAGCTGGTGCTCCGCCTGGTCGGCGAGGGCAAGGTGAACGGGCTCCGCGTCGATCATCCGGACGGGCTCTACGCGCCGAGCGAGTACTTCCGGTGGCTGCAGGAGGGCGCCCTGATCGCGACCGCCCGCCGGCTCCTGCCCGACATCGGCGAGACCGAGACGGAGGCCCTCGCCGCGCTCCACCAGGCCCGCGCCGGCGACCGCGCGGCGGGTGCGGACGCGCGGCCGATCTGGATCGCCGCCGAGAAGATCCTGGCCCCGCGCGAAGAGCTGCCCGACTGGTGGACGGTGGCCGGCACCACCGGCTACGACTTCCTGGCCTCGGTCAACGGCCTCTTCGTGGACCGAGAGACCTCTAGGCAGATGACGACGGTCTATGCGCGCTTCGTGGGCGACACGATGTCCATGGCCGACCACTCCTACGCGTCCAAGCGCCTCATCATGCAGGTATCGATGGCCAGCGAGATCACCCAGCTCGGCCACCACCTCGATCGCATGTCGGAGCGCAACCGGCTCTCGCGCGACTTCACCCTCGCGAGCCTCATCCGCGCCATCCGCGAGGTGGTCGCGGCCTTCTCGATCTACCGCACCTACGTGGGGGACGAGGCGGGCGAGCCGAGCCCGCGCGACCGCGGCTACATCGAGGCGGCGGTGGCGGAGGCGCGGCGGCGGAACCCGACGGTCAATGCCTCCGTGTTCGACTTCCTCCGCGACGTGCTGCTGCTCCGCGACCCGGTCAGCCGCGCGCCCGACGAGCGCGCCGCCCAGCGGCACTTCGCGATGCGGTTCCAGCAGACCACCGGGCCGGTCACCGCGAAGGGCGTCGAAGACACCGCCTTCTATCTCTACAACCGCCTGGTCTCGCTCAACGAGGTGGGCGGAGACCCCGGCCGCTACGGCGAGGGGGCCGCCACCTTCCACGCCCGCAACGCCCGCCGACTCGAGCGCTGGCCCGAGTCGATGCTGGCCACCGCGACCCACGACACCAAGCGCGGCGAGGACGTGCGCGCCCGCATCAACGTGCTGTCGGAGGTGCCGGCCACCTGGGCCGCCGAGGTGCGGCGCTGGCGCGCCCACGCGCGGCGCTTCAAACGGGAGATCGACGGCCACGCCGCCCCGGACAGCAACGACGAGTATCTGCTCTACCAGACCCTGATCGGCGCGTGGCCGCCGGATGGCGAGCAGACGCTCGAAGCCTTCACCGGACGGATCGTCGGCTACATGGAGAAGGCCACGAAGGAGGCCAAGCGGCGCACCAGCTGGGTGAACCCCAACGAGGCCTACGACGCCGCGGTGCGGGACTTCGTCGGCCACCTCCTCGCGCCGGGCGGCCCCTTCCTGTCCTATTTCCAGCCGTTCCAGCGGCTGGTCGCCGCCCACGGCGCGGTCAACTCGCTGGCCCAGACCCTGCTCAAGGCGGTCTCCCCCGGTGTCCCGGATTTCTACCAGGGCACCGAGCTGTGGGACCTGTCGCTGGTCGATCCGGACAATCGCCGTCCGGTCGACTTCGCACGGCGCCGCGAGCTGCTCGACGCGCTCCGCGCCCGCATCGGCGCCGCCGGATCGGATCTCACCGGGCTGTGCCGCGAGCTGCTCGAGCGGTGGACCGACGGGCGCGTGAAGCTCTACGTGACCCATCGCGCCCTGACCCTCCGGCGGGAGCGCACGCGCCTCTTCGCGGTGGGCGCCTACGAGGCGCTGGTCGGGGGCGGCCAGCACGCCCAGCACGTCGTGGCGCTGGCCCGGCGCGACGGCGCCGACGTGGTGGTGGCCGCGGCGCCGCGCCTCACCGCGCGCCTCGCCGGGCTCACCGGCGCCATCCCGCTGGGCGAGGCGGTGTGGGAGCACACGTGGATCGCGCTCGGTGACGACCTCGCCGGCGTCTACCGTGACCGCTTCACCGGGCTCAGGGTCGAGACGGAGCGGCGCGACGGCGCCCCTACCCTCGCCTGCCCGACTCTGTTCGGCCACTTCCCGATCGCGCTGCTCGAGCGCGAGGCCTCCCGCTAATGAGCCCCGCCGTCGCGGCCCGGCGCGCGCACGGCATGCCGTTCGGGGCCAGCGTGCGCGAGGACGGCACCACGCGGTTCCGCCTCTGGGCGCCCGGGGCCGCGCAGGTCGACCTGTGGCTCGAGGAGCCCGGGCGTGCCTTCCCGATGTCCCGCGATGCAGGCGGCTGGGCCGAATACGTGACGCGCGAGGCCCCCGCGGGCACCCGCTACCGCTATCGCATCGACGGCGAGATGCTGGTGCCCGATCCAGCCGCGCGGTTCCAGCCGGGCGACGTGCACGGGCCGAGTGAGGTCGTCGATCCGCTCGCCTACGCGTGGCGCGACGCGGCCTGGCGCGGCCTGCCGCCCGAGCGGCTCGTCTTCTACGAGCTGCACGTGGGCGCCTTCACTCCGGCCGGCACCTACGCGGGCGTCATCGAGCGGCTCGATCACCTGGCCGCGCTCGGCGTGACCGCGATCGAGCTGATGCCGCTGGCCGACTTCCCGGGCCGCCGCGGCTGGGGCTACGACGGCGTGCTGCTCTTCGCGCCCGACTCGGCATACGGCCGGCCCGAGGACCTGAAGGCGCTGGTCGACGCGGCCCACGAGCGCGGCCTCGCCGTCTTCGTCGACGTGGTCTACAACCACTTCGGCCCCGAGGGCAACTACCTGCACCGGTACGCTCCCGGGTTCTTCACGCCGCGCCACCGCTCGTTCTGGGGCGACGGCATCAACTACGACGGCCCCGGCTCAGAGGTCGTGCGCGCCTTCATGATCCACAACGCCCTCTACTGGCTCGAGGAGTTCCACCTCGACGGCCTGCGCCTCGACGCGGTCAACGCGATCGTGGACGACTCGCCCACTCACCTGCTGGTGGAGCTGGGGCGCGCGGTGGCCGAGGGGCCGGGACGCGAGCGCCCCGTGCACCTCGTGCTGGAGAACGGCGCCAACGAGGTGCGCTATCTCGAGCGCGCGGCGGGCCGGCGGCCGCTCTACCAGGCGCAGTGGAACGACGACATCCACCACGCGCTGCACGTGCTGCTCACCGGGGAGACCGGCGGCTACTACGAGGACTACCAACCTCCGCTGCCGCATCTGGGCCGTTGCCTCACCGAGGGCTTCGCCTTCCAGGGCGAGCGGTCCGCGTATCGCGGGGATCTCCGCGGTCAGCCCAGCGCCCACCTCCCCCCGACGTCGTTCGTGAGCTTCCTGCAGAACCACGACCAGATCGGCAATCGCGCCCTCGGCGAGCGCATCACCGCGCTGGCCGCCCGCGAGGCGGTGCGCGCCGCGACCGCGATCGTGCTGCTCGCGCCCGCGATGCCCCTGCTCTTCATGGGCGAGGAGTGGGGCGCCCGCGAGCCGTTCCTGTTCTTCACCGACCTCGGGCCCGATCTGGGCCCGTCCGTCGCCGAGGGTCGGCGGCGCGAGTTCGCGCGCTTCCCGGAGTTCGCGAGCCCCGCGGTGCGCGAGCGCATCCCGGATCCGCAGGCCCCCGCCACCTACGAGCGCTCGATCCTCGACTGGCGTCGGCTCGCCGACCCGGACCACCGCGAGTGGCTCGCCTTCCATCGCGACCTGCTACGGCTTCGCGCCGAGGCGATCGTGCCGCGGCTGGCCGGCGAGCCGGTCCCCCCCGCGGCCTGGAAGGCCATCGGCGACACCGCGCTCGACGTCTCGTGGGATCTTCCGGGCGGCCGGCTGCGCCTCGTGGCGAACCTCGGGTCGTCGGCGACGGCGCATCCGGGCCCGCAGCGGGACTGGGGCCGGCAGCTCTTCGCCCTGCGGCTGCCGGACGGACCGTGGACCGATCTGCCGCCCTGGAGCCTGGCCTTCTATCTCGCGGGAGCGCGGCGGTGATCGTCGATCGCCTGCTGGTACACGTCCATCGTGAGCGCGGCGATGCGGTCCCACGAGAAGTGCGCCTCGACGCGACGGCGGCCGGCCTCGCCCATTCGCCGGGCGCGCGCGGGATCGGCCAGAGCCGCTTGCAGCGCCCGGGCCAGCGCGGCGGGGTCGCCCGGCTCGACCAGCCAGCCGGTCTCGCCGTCCTGCACGACTTCCGGGATACCGCCGACCCGGCTGGCCACCACCGGGGTGCCGCAGGCCATGGCCTCCAGGTTGATGATGCCGAACGGCTCGTAGATGGACGGGCAGACGAACACCGCGGCGTGGCTGTAGAGCTGCACGACCTCCTCCACCGGGAGCATCGCATTGATCCACCGGATCTGCGGCCGGCCGCTCACCGCGGTCTGCAGCCGGGTCAGAAGCTCGGGAGTGTCCGGGCTGCTCGCGCAGAGCACGAGCTGCACGGTCTCCGGCAGCTGGCGCGCGGCGTCCAGCAGCTGGAAGATGCCCTTCTGCTCGCTGATGCGCCCCACGAACAGTGCGTAGGGCTCCCGCACGCCGTGACGATCGAGCGCGTCGCGCCGCTCGGTGCGCGTGAAGGCTTCGGCGTCGACGCCGTTGTGGAGGACCACCACGCGCTCGGGCTCCACGCGGAAGTTGGCCAGGATGTCCGCGCGCATCTGGGCCGAGACCGCGATCACCCGGTCCGCCCGCTCGACGGCCAGGCGCTCGGCCCACGTCGAGACGAGATAGCCGGTGCCGAGCTGATCGGCCTTCCACGGGCGCAGCGGCTCGAGGCTGTGCAGCGTCACCACGAGCGGCAGGCCGTGAATCGCCTGCACGAGCATGCCGCCCAGCCCCACGTACCAGGTGTGGGTGTGCACGACATCGGCGCGAACTGCATCGCGGGCCATCGCGAGCCCCACCGAGAGGGCCTCGAGGGCCGGGGCATAGGCCACCTCCGGGCCGCCGGCCAGGCGCTCCCACGGCGCGTAACCGTGGACCGCGAGGTTCGCTCGCGCTTGCTCGTTGTCGCCGAAGCAGCGCACCTCGACCGAGGCGCGCCGGGCGAGCGCTCGGCTCAGGTGGTCGACCACCACCCCCGCGCCGCCGTACACGTGCGGGGGATACTCGCGGCTCAGCAGCAGGACGTTCACCGGTCAGGTCCTCCGAGAGAGCTTACCGCATGAGCGCGACGCAACCCTTCGTCTTCCTCGGCTGTCTCGAGCTGAACGAGCTGCTGCCCCAGGAGGCCCACGACGCCCGCGAGCTGCTCGAGCAGGTGGCGCACGTGCCGATCGAGTCCATCTTCTGCCACACCTCGGCCGCGCTCCTGCACCGGCCGGTGCTCGCCGAGGCGTATCCCAACGATTTTTCCCTCTGGGTCGGCAGCGAGGTGCGCGACGTGCGGCTGGCCGAGCGGCTCGCCGCGATCGACGCCTTCCACGCCGGCTCCATGGAGCGCGTGCGCGAAGACATCATCGCCACCATCTCCGATCACCTGCAGCATCTGGGGGCGGCGGCCGCCCGCACCCAGGGCAAGCGCTTCCGCTTCTTCCAGGTCCACCTGGTCCCGGTGCCGACCGGCCACCAGGCGCGCACCCTCGTCGAGTTCCGCGACGCGCTGGCCGAGGTGGACGTGAGCGCGCTCTTTTATCACACCATCGCCGCGCGCTACCGCGCCGGCCGCGGCCGCGGCGACTTCGCGGAGTGGGTCGGCGGGGCGCTGGGACTGCCCGACCTCGCCGACCGCCTGGCCCACATCGATCCGCACGCGGGCAGCCTCGAGCGCATCCGCGATCGGCACCTCAGCGTGCTGAGCGACGCCATCTCCGGGGAGGGCGCCTGATGGCCCAGGGCTCGCTGCTCAAGCTCGACGACTACCGACGGGTGGCGCCCCGCGGCACCATCGACTTCCTCATGCGCATCGGCGAGCGCCTGCGCGGCAAGCGCCTGGTGCACGTGAGCGCGTCGCGCTACGGCGGCCCGGTGGTCGAGGTCCTCAACCGGGTGGTACCCCTGCTGAACGACCTGGGCGTGGAGACCACCTGGGAGATCACCATCGGCACCGCGGACTTCGACCAGGTGACCCGCGCGGTCGGCAAGGCCCTCGCCGGGACCGAGCAGGTGATCACCGAGCTGATGCTGAGCCGGCTGCGCGAGACCGGCATCGACAACGCGGGACGGCTGCAGCTCGACGCCGATCTGGTCGTGGTCCACGACGCGCCGCCGCTGTACCTCGTGGAGCAGCGCAAGGAGGCGAGCCGCTGGCTCTGGCTCTGCCACCACGACCTGTCCTCCGCCCAGCCCCAGCTGTGGAACACGCTGCGGCCGGTGGTGCAGCGGTACGACGCCTCGGTGTTCTCCCTCGCCCGCTTCGCGGCGCCCCTGTCGATCCCGCGCTTCATCGTCTACCCGTCGATCGATCCGCTCTCGGAGCGCAACCGCGAGATGACGCGCGCCGAGCAGGCGACGGTGATGGACCGCCTCCGCGTCCCGCGCGACAAGCCGATCCTGCTGCAGATCGGCCCCTTCGAGCGGCAGCACGATCCGCTCGGCGTCATCAACGCGTACCGGCTGGTCAAGAAGCACCACGACGTGCGCCTGGTGCTCGCCGGCCCCCCGCTACCCCCCGGCGCGGACGGGCTGGCCGACGTGCAGGAGGCCGCCTCGCACGACGCGGACATCTCGGTGGTGGTGCTGCCGCCCGACCCGCAGATCGAGCTCAATGCGCTGGAGCGGGCCGCCACCATCGCGATCCAGAAGCCCCTCAAGGCCGACTTCGCCATCGAGGTCGCCACCGCCATGTGGAAGGGCAAGCCGGTGATCGGCACCATCGCGGGCGGCATCCCATTTCAGATGGTGATGACGGTGACCGGGTATACCGTGGAAACCGTGGAGGGCGCCGCGTTTCGCATCCGGCAGCTCCTGAGCAATCCGGAGATGATCGGCCGCATGGGGGCGGCCGGCCGCGAGCACGTGCGC
>Ga0209966_1000048_pt1 | contig 51459 bp, 45 predicted proteins | sample RhisoiCoNPM_FD_187575 | JGI IMG/M metagenome (GOLD analysis project Ga0209966, IMG submission 187575) | Arabidopsis thaliana rhizosphere microbial communities from the Joint Genome Institute, USA, that affect carbon cycling - Rhizosphere... | ecosystem: Host-associated > Plants > Roots >... | reverse complement strand
GAGATCTCGGCGGCCTTCCTGGCCCTCATCGAGGGCGGGCTGCTCCGTCGGCAGCCTCGCGGCCGCGCCCTGAGCAGCCGCCTCCGCCGGCTCGAGCGCGAGCTGCACGACGTCGCCCGTGCCCTCGACGCGTGACTGGCTCGGCGCCCACATGTCCATCGGGGGCGGCCTCGCCCTCGCGCTGGAGCGGGGGACGGCGGCCGGCTGCTCGGTGGTGCAGATCTTCCTGAACGACGCCAGGCAGCCGCTCGGCTCCGGGCTCGATCGCCACGAGAAGATCGGCCGCGGCACGCTGGGAGTCGGGCCGTTCCGGCACCTGATGAACGATCGGCGGTTCGCGCGCGTGCCGATGGCGCTGGAGACCCCGAAAGACCCCGAGCCGCGGGCGGACCGCGAGGCCCTCGCGCTCCTGCGGCGTCTGCGTCGACGCTGAGGGCTGCCCCTCAGCGGGAGCGCGCCACCCCCGTGCGCGGACAGCCGGCGCGGATCGGGCAGCGGGAGCAGTGCGGCGACACGGGCAGGCAGATGTTCTGGCCGAACGAGACCAGCAGGTCGTTGTAGCCGATCCAGTACCGACGGGGCAGGCGCCGGCGCAGCGCCATCTCCGTCTCCTCCGGAGTCTTCGTCCGCACGTAGCCCCAGCGGTTCGAGATGCGGTGCACGTGGACGTCCACGCAGATTCCCGGCTTGTTGAAGCCCTGGGTGACCACCAGGTTGGCGGTCTTGCGCCCGACGCCCTTCAGGGTCAGCAGGGCGTCGATGTCGTCGGGAACGGAGCCGCCGTACCGGGCGATGAGATCGCGGCTGACGTCGCGCAGGACGCGCGCCTTGGTCCGGTAGAAGCCCACCGGGTAGATCGCCCGCTCGATCGCGCGAGGCGACAGCCGCCGCATGGCCTCGGGGGTGTCGGCCCGCGCGAAGAGCCGGGCCGCGGCCGGGCCGGTGGTCTCGTCCTTGGTGCGCAGCGAGAGGAGGCAGGCGATCAGCACGCGGAAGGGATCGTGCCATTGCGCGGCGACCTCCGCGAGCGCGGTCGCCCGCCACGTCGGGGACAGTCGTCGCAGCGTCCGGATGCGCTGACCGATGCTCACGGGACTCGCGCCCGATCCTAGGGGCCCGCACGCGGGCTGTCAACGCGTCGCTCGCCTTGCGATGCCGGCCCGCGGCCTATATCGTAGGCCCCGATGAAGATCGTGGCGGCGGGCGCGGTCCTCGCGTGGCTCTCGGTGATGGTGTTCTTCGCGGGAATCGTGGCGCCCGCCGCGTTCACCACGCTCGATCGCGAGGCGGCGGGCCGCTTCGTGAGCGTGATCTTTCCGCGCTACTACCTGGGGGGCACGGCCCTCGGCGCGGTCGCGCTCGCGGCGCTCGTCGCCCGCGCCGCGCTGGGGCGGCTTCGGCTCGGGGACTGGCTGCCGCTGCTGCTGGTGGCCGTGATGCTCGCGGCCACGCTCTATGCCTGGCTCGCGATATTGCCGGCGGCCCATGCCGCGCGCGCGGCGATCAGCCATCCCGGGACCCTGGAGGCGCTGATCTTCGCCCGACTGCACCGGGTCTCGGGTGCGCTGAACGGAGTGACCATGATCGCGGGGGTGCTGTGCCTCGTGGTGCTGGGGGTGCGCCGATGAGCCAGGGGTTCGAGCCGCTCGGTCTAGACCACGTGGTGCTGCACGTCCGGGACCAGGCGGTCTCGCGGCGCTTCTACGAGGAGATGCTCGGCTGCAAGCTGGACCACGTCAACGAGCGCATCGCGCTCGTGCAGATGCGATTCGGCGAGCACCTGATCGATCTGCTGCCCGGCGAGCGCGGCACCGGGGGAGGGCTCGACCACTTCTGCCTGTCGATCCGCTGTCCGGATCTGGCGCCGGTGCGCGATCGTCTCCGGGCCCGGGGCGTCACCATCGACTCGGAGATCGTGGATCGACGCGGCGCATTCGGCTCGGGGCCATCGCTGTACATCCAGGATCCGGACGGCTACCGGATCGAGCTCAAGCCCCGCTGAGCGGCCCGCCGCTCGCCCCGGCGTCGGTCAGAGCGAGCAGGCTCTGGATGACGCGGTCGCCGGTCACGCTGCCGCCCTCGGTGGCGGCCTGCAGCAGACAGCTCTCGGCGGCGCCCACGATCACCATCGCCAGCGCGCCGACGTCCAGATCGCGGCGGAATCCACGTGTCCGGACGCCCTCGCTCAGGATCTCCTCGATGCAGAGGCGGATCTGCTCGCGCTGCCAGGCGAGGGTGAGCCGGAACTGCTTGTCGTGGCGCGCGCGGGCCCAGCCGGTGAGGAACAGCCCGGCGAAGTCCGGATCGTCGGCTCCATAGGCCGCGAACAGGATCCGCATCGCCCGCTCCAGCTTCTCGCGGCCGGCGCCCGATCCTCGGACCACGCGTCCCAGCTCGGCGACCACCGGCAGGCCATGCTGCTCCACCTGGGTGGCGACCGGCCCGATCGACGGCGGCGGCAGGGCCGGCGCCGGCGGGACGGGGGCGGGAGGCGGGACCGGCGACGTCCGGAGGGCCCGAGCCCGGGCGCGCTTCGCGCGCCGCCGCCGGTCCGGGGAGCGACGAGGACGCGCAGGCTTCCGCTTCTTCACCTCGAGACGATCAGTTGCCGGACGAGGAGAACTGGAAGGACTCGATCTCGACCCGATAGCGCTTCTCGGTGCCGGGCGAGGACAGCCGGACCTCGAACGGTGAGCTGCCCCGCTGGGGCACGACGCCGAACACGTAGCCGCGGCCGCGGCTGACGACCCGGCCGTTCTCGTCGAGCCCCTCGACGCCCACGATCACCCGCTCGCAGGTCGCGTTGGTGCCGTTGCGCACCTCGCCGTAGACGAGCACCCGCCCGCTGCCCACGCGCTCGGCGGTGAAGCTCACCGAGAGACGGGAGGGCGACTGAGGCGTGAACGTCTGCGCGTGGGCGGCGGTGCCGAGAGCGAACAGGAGGCCGGCCGCCAGCCATCGGCGGCCGATCATTCGTATCTCAGCGCGTCGATCGGATTGAGGCTCGCCGCCTTGCGGGCCGGATAGAAGCCGAAGAAGATGCCGACCGCCGCCGAGAAGCCGAACGCTACCAGGATCGCGTCGATCTGGAGCAGGGTGCGCCACTCCGCGAAGTAGGCGATCGCGTAGGAGCCCAGGAGGCCCGCGCCGACGCCGATGGCGCCGCCGATGAGCGAGAGGGTGACCGCCTCCACCAGGAACTGGGCGAGGATGTCCCGGCCCCGGGCGCCCACCGCCATCCGCAGGCCGATCTCGCGCGTCCGCTCCGTGACCGAGACCAGCATGATGTTCATGATACCGATTCCACCTACCAGGAGCGAAACCGAAGCGATGGCGGCCAACAGCACGGTCAGCACCCGGGACGACGCCTCCTGCGACTCGAGGACCTCGGACAGGTTGCGCAGATTGAAGTCGTCCTCGTGATGGGGCAGCAGGCGGTGACGCTGCCGGATCAGCGCCCGGATCTCGTTCTCGGCCTCCTTCATCATGGAGGCTTCGCGGACCTTGATCGAGATGGTCCCGACCGCGCGGCCCTTGGCCAGGTTGCCGCCCAGGACCTTCTTCTTGGCGGTGGACAGCGGGATCAGGATCTGATCGTCCTGGTCCTGGCCGTAGGTGGTCTGGCCCTTGCGGTCCATCATCCCGATGATCGTGAACGGCACCTTCTTGATGCGGATCACCTGTCCGAGCGGATCCTCCTCGCCGAACAGGTTGCGGGCCACCGTCTGGCCCACCAGCGCGACCTTGGAGGCGCCGTCTACCTCCTCCTGGGTCATGATCCGTCCCGAGATCACGTCCCAGTCCCGCGCCGAGAAGTACTCCGGCGTCACTCCCAGGATGACGGTGGCCCAGTTGAGGTTGGAGTACACGACCTGGGCGCTGCCGCGCGAGTGCGGAGCGACCACCTCCACGAGAGGGATCTCGCTCTGGATCGCCCACGCGTCGTCCTCGGACAGCGAGGCCTGGGCGCCCGCACCGAGCCGGACGCCGGAGAGGTTGACCGTGCCCGGCCAGATGATGATCAGATTCGCGCCCAGGCTCTGGATCTGCTCGGCCACTCGCGCCTGCGCGCCGGCGCCCACCGCCACCATGGTGATGACCGCGCCCACCCCGATCACGATGCCCAGCATGGTGAGGGCGCTGCGCAGCTTGTTGACCCGCAGGGCCCGCACCGCGATGCGCGCGCTGGCCAGCGGGTTCATGTGGAGGCCGCCTCGGCTTCCACGTCCTCCTCGTCGGCCTGCTCACCCTGGGGCAGGGTGGCGAGAAGGTCGCGGGCGACCAGCCGGTCGCGGACCGCTTCGTCGCGCGTGAGGTGACCGTCGCGGAAGCTCAGGACGCGGCCGGCGTAGCGCGCGATGTCGGCCTCGTGGGTGACCACCACCACCGTGATGCCCTCCCGGTTCAGGTCCTGGAACAGCGCCATGATCTCGACGCTGGTGCGTGAATCCAGCGCGCCGGTCGGCTCGTCGGCCAGGATCAGCACCGGCTCGTTGATGAGGGCCCGCGCGATGGCCACCCGCTGCTGCTGGCCGCCGGACAGCTGCGCGGGATGGTGATGCTCGCGCTCGGAGAGGCCGACCGCGGCCAGCTTGGCCCGGGCGCGGGCCTGCCGGTCCCGGGGCAGCGCCGCGCTGTAGAGCAGCGGCAGCTCCACGTTCTCGAGCGCGGTGGTGCGGGGCAGCAGGTTGAACGTCTGGAACACGAAGCCGATCTTCTCGTTTCGCACCCGCGCGAGCGCGTCGCCGCCCATGCGCGATACGTCGAGCCCGTCCAGGTGGTAGCGGCCCGAGGTCGGCGTGTCCAGACAGCCGAGCAGGTTCATGAAGGTCGACTTGCCGGAGCCCGACGGCCCCATGACCGCCACGAACTCCGCCGGCCGGATGGCCACCGAGACGCCTCGGAGCGCGTGGATCTTGCGCGAGCCGAGATGGTAGTCCTTCACGAGGGCCTCGGTGCGGATGAGGGCCTCCGCCATCTCAGAGCCGTATGCGCGGGGCGGACCCGGATTGCGGCGGACGCTCGCCCGGGATGGCGAGGCCCACGATCACCTGCTCGCCCTCCTTGAGGTCGCCCTTCGCGATCTCGGTGTAGGTGCCATCGCCGATGCCCAGCTGGAGCGGAACGGCGGTCGGCTTGCCGTCGGTGCCGACGATCCATACCCGCCCCGCGGGAGGACCCCCGGCCCGACCGCCTCCGGACGGCCGCGCCGGGCGCTCGCGCTCGGTGGCCTCGACCCCGGGCGGGCGGAAGCGCAGCGCCGCGTTCGGGACCTGCATCACGTTGTCCTTCTGCTCGATCACGATGCGCACGTTGGCGGTCATGCCGGGCAGGAGGCGCTGGTCCGGGTTCTTGGCGCTCACCACGACATCGTACGTGACGACGTTCTGCACGACCAGGGGCGCCTTTCGGATCTGCACGACCTCGCCGCTGAACGTGCGGCCCGGGAAGGAGTCCACCGTGAAGGTCACGCTCTGGCCCAGCTTGACGCGGCCGACGTCGGCCTCGTCGACGTTGGTGTCCACCTGCATGTTGCGGAGGTCCTGAGCGATGGTGAACAGGGTGGGCGCCTGCAGGCTCGCGGCCACGGTCTGGCCCCGGTCCACGTTGCGGCCGACCACGACGCCGTCCACCGGGGCGCGGATGAAGGTGCGGTCGAGGTCGACCTGGGCCTGCCGGAGCGCGGCCGCGTTCTGAGCGACCTGGGCCTTGGCGTTCGTCAGCATCGCCTCGGCCACGCGCAGCTGCGCTTCCGCCGAGCGGACCGCGGAGGCCTGGGCCTCTTCCTGGGCCTTGGACGCCTCCTGCTGGGCCACCGCGGAGTCGTAGGCGGCCTGCGCGGTGTCCTCATCGGCCTGGGCGATGAGCCCGCGCGTGCGCAGGTCGTGGTTGCGACCGAGGGTGCGCTTGGAGTCGACCACCGTCACCCGGGCCTTGGCGGTATTGGCTCGGCTGGCGGCCAGGGCGGCGCGGGCGTTCTCGAGATCGGCCCGGGTCTTCTCGACCACCGCCTGCTGGTTCAGCACCGACGCCCGCGCCGCGTCCACCTGCGCCTTGGTCTGGTTGACCTTGGCCTCGAACGACTCGGGGTCGATGCGGGCGATCAGCTGATCCTTCTTCACCACCGAGTTGAAGTCGGCGTGCAGCTCCTTGATCTGGCCCGAGATCTGCGAGCCCACCTGGACCGTGATCACCGCGTTGAGGGTGCCGGTCGCGGATACCGCGGAGGTCAGGGGACCGCGGGTCACCGCGGCAGTGCGGAAGGCCGGGCGGGCCCCGATCCCCTGGGTGTAGAGGTAGCCCCCGGTGATGAGCCCGGCGGCGACCACGATGCCGATGATCCAGAAGAGCCGACGCTTCACGATTGGTTCGACGAGCCGGCGGCGGCGAGTATTCCTAGTGTCGGCCGAGCGCGCGCTCCAGCCGCGCGATCGCGATCCGGTAGTCGGCGAGGGCCTGCGCCTCGTCGGACTGCGCCTGGGTCAGGGCCAGCTGCGCGTCGGTGAGCTCGATGATGTTGGCCACCCCCGCGTCGAAGCGCCCGCGCGCCAGCTGGTAGTTCTCGCCCGCCGACTCCACCGCCTTCTGGGCCGCGCCGATGCGCGCCTCGGATTCGCCCAGGTTCAGGTACGACTGCTCCACGTTCTGCCAGATCTGCAGCTCGGTGTCGCGCACGCGCGCCTGGGAGGCTTCGACGTTGGCCTTGGCCTCCTTGTAACGGGCGATGCGGTTGCCGCCGTCGAAGATGTTCCAGTTCAGCGTCAGGCCCACGTTCCACTGGTTGCCGTAGTCGACGAAGCCGTTGGTGACCCGCTGGTTGAAGGCCGGCCCGCCGGACACCCCGGCGATCCCGTACGTCCCGCTCGCGAACAGATTCGGGAAGAAGTCGCGGAACGTCTGCCGCACCGACGCCTCCGCCGCGTCGAACTGGGCCCTCACCTGACGGTACTCGGGCCGGTTTCGGAGCGCCTCCGAGACGAGCTGCGACCGGTCGGTCGGGTACTGCTGGTACGAGAGCAGGTCGCGCACCTCGGTGGGCGAGTTGATCGCGATCCCCATCGCGGTATTGAGCGCTACCCGGGCCAGGTTCACCGCGTTCTGGGCGCGGATGACGTTCACGCGCGCGTTGGCCACATCGACCTCGGCGCGGGTCACGAACGATTTCGGCTGGGTGCCGACCTGGAAGAATCCCTGGGCGCTGCGCAGGTTGACCTCGGCGCGCTCGAGGGCGGCCAGGTTGACCTGGACCAGCCGCTTGGAGAGCAGCAGGGTGAAGTACTGCGTCTTCACGAGCTGCGCGATGTCGAGCTTCTGGGTCTCCAGCAGCTCCTTGACCGCGTCGGCGGTGTACTTGGCCACGTCCTTGGCGGCCCAGGTCCGGCCGAAGTCCCACAGGAGCTGGGAGAGGGTCGCGTTGATGGAGCCGAAGTCGTTGGTGGCGGAGCCGCCGCTGGCCGGGCTGATCTGCCGGGCGCGACCGAAGTTCCCGCTGCTGCTGAGCTGCGGGAACATCGGGCTCAGCGCCTGGTTCACGCGCTGCTGGGCCGCGATGTAGTCGCCGATGCGGGCCACGATCACCGGCGCGTTCTCGAGCCCGATGTTCACCGCTTCCTCGAGCCCCAGCTCGCGGCCGACGATCTCCTGCGGCGTCGCGAAGGGGCGGATTCCGGCGGGCGGGGTCAGCGGCTCGCGTGGCGGCATCGCCATGGCCGGGGTGGCCGGCGCCGGCATGGTGCTGGTACCCGGGACCGGCGTGGGGCCGGTCGGCGCCGGAGTGGTCGGCGCGGGGGTCTGGGCCCCGACCGGCGCCGCTGACGCCACCAGGGTCAGGGCCAGAGCCAGGAGAAGACGGAAGCGCACCTGCATCATGCCGGATCTCCCTGTCGTAGGGGTTCGCGTTCCGCCGCACGGCGGGGAAAGCACGCTTCGAGCATGGCATAACCGCGTGGAGATAAACATCAGCCTCGAGTCCTGCGCACCTTCACGAGCGGGTCATCAGCGGAGGGGCGGCCCGCCGGCTGCGGGAATGAAAAGGCGCCTCGAGGAGTCAATTCCGGCCAATTGTAAGGACCTTTGGACGGTAGTCAAGTTTGTGAGATAGTCTGGCTCGTCCCCCACGTACAGGTGTCTCTCGGGTCGGGCCTACCACCCGAAGTACCCGGCTGGGCCGGGTCTGGGGCGACCAAAGGGGGTCCGGAGTGGAAGAGAAGGACGTCGGAAAAAAGGTCACGCCCGACGAGGCGCGCCCCTCGAAGATGGGGCGCTGGTCCGAGCCTGCGCTGCGCGTGCTACGCGAGCGCTATCTCGCGCGCGAGGACGGCCTCGTGCGCGAGACCCCGGAAGAGATGTGCTGGCGCGTGGCGCTCGCCATCGCCACCGCAGAAGGTCGGTTCGGGCGCAGCGAGGCCGCGGTTTCGGAGGTCGCCACCGCGTTCTACGACATGATGGTGGAGGGCTATTTCCTGCCCAACTCGCCCACGCTGATGAACGCGGGCAAGCAGAACGCGCTGCAGTACTCGGCCTGCTACGTCCTGCCGGTCGGCGACTCGATGGAGGAGATCTTCGAGTCGGTGAAGGCGGCCGCCATCATCCAGCAGTCCGGAGGCGGCACCGGCTTCGCGTTCTCGCGGCTGCGCCCCAAGGACGACGTGGTGCACTCCACCGGCGGGCGGGCCTCGGGACCCGTGTCGTTCCTGCGCGTGTTCAATGCGGCGACCGAGGCGGTCAAGCAGGGAGGCGCGCGCCGCGGCGCGAACATGGGGATCCTGCGCGTCGACCATCCGGACATCCTCGAGTTCATCGAGTGCAAGCTGGACGGCGGGGTCATCAACTTCAACATCTCGGTCGCGGCCACCGACGTCTTCATGGAGGCGCTCGCGGCGGACCGCGAGTACGACCTCATCAACCCGCGCACCGGGCAGGTGACCGGCCGCCTTCGCGCGCGGGACGTCTTCGCCCGCATCGTGCGCGCGGCGTGGCGCACCGGCGATCCGGGGATGATCTTCATCGATCGCATCAATCGCAGCCCGGCCAACCCGACGCCGGAGCTGGGCCTGATCGAGGCGACCAATCCCTGTCTCGACGGCGACGTGCTGGTGGCTACCGATCGCGGTCTGCTGCGGATGGAGCGGCTCGCGGCGGATTTCCAAGCGGGCGGCATCGCGGTGAAGGTGGATCAGCGCCTGCTGCCGGCCCGCCTCATGGTCTGGGAAGGCACCCACGACGTGCCGCTGTCGGCGTACGGAGAGGGCTGCCTGCCCATCAGCCAGGCGTTCTGCACGGGCGAGCGGGAGACGGTCACGGTGCGCACCGCGGCGGGTTACGCGCTCACCTGCACGCCCGACCACCGGCTGATGACGGACCGGGGATGGGTCGCCGCCGCCGATCTGCGCGTCGGAGGCGATCGGGTGTGGATCCAGAGCGATCCGGGCGCCTTCGCCATCGGCCGCGCGCTGCCGTCACCCGCCCCCGCCGAGTTCATCGGGCGCAACGGCCGCCGCTACCGGCACGCCCTCCCCACCGAGTGGAGCGGCGACCTCGGCTTCGTGCTGGGCTGGCTGGTGGGCGACGGCTGGCTGCGATCCAGTGCGGCGTCGTATCCGCGGGTCGGGTTCGTGTTCGGCCGGGAGGACCGCGCCGCGCTCGAGCGCATCGCGGCGCTGATGGACGCGTGGCACGGCCGGCCGTCTCGCGTGTGGACGCGCGCCCGCGGGGTCAAGCACCTGATGTACGCCGGCAAGTTCTTCGCGGCGTTCTTCGAGGGCCTCGGGGTCCGTGCCGTGAAGGCGGGCGACAGGACCGTGCCGGCCGCTCTCTTCCATGCGCCGCGCTCGGCGGTGGTGGGGTTCCTGCAGGGGCTGTTCTCGGCGGAGGGGACGGTGCGCGAGAACCCCAAGACCAACCGCTCGTGGATCGCGCTCAGCTCCCGGAGTCGTACGCTGCTCCAGGGGGTGCAGCTCCTGCTCCTGCATCTCGGGATCAAGAGTCAGGTGATGGACCGGTCGCGGCCGCGGCGCGAGGGCTTGTTCGGATACCGCGCCAAGGCCGGCCGATTCCGGTCGTACGGCTCGGACGGGACGCTGTTCGAGCTCGGCATCTTCGGAAAGTCCCGGGGGCGCTTCTCGCGTGAGGTCGGTTTCAGCAACGACAAGCAGCGTCGGCTCGAGCCGGTACGCTACGCCGGGTCGTACGTGCAGAAGTTCAGCGATCCGGTGGCGGCGGTGGAGCCGGCGGGTCGTCGCCCGGTCTTCGACCTCACCGAGCCGCAGAGCCACTCGATGATCGCCAACGGCCTGGTCGTCCATCAATGCGGCGAGCAGCCCCTCTTGCCGAACGACGCGTGCAATCTCGGCTCGGTGAACGTGGCCAAGTTCGCGGTCGAGCGGTCGGGCCGCTGGGAGATCGACTGGAGCGAGCTGGAGCGGGTGGTGCGCCTGGCGGTGCGCTTCCTCGACGATGTCATCGAGGTCAATCCGTATCCGCTGCCCCAGGTCGATGAGATGGTGAAAGCCAACCGCCGCATCGGCCTCGGGATCATGGGCTGGGCGGATCTCCTGTTCACCCTCGGCATTCCCTACGACAGCGAGGAGGCCCTCGAGCTGGCCGAGCGGCTGATGGGGTTCATCAGCGAGAAGGGGCACGACCAGTCCATCCGCCTGGCCGAGGAGCGCGGCCCGTTCCCGCACTGGAGCCGCTCGATCTACCAGCACGGCCGCCCGCGCCGCAACGCCACCGTGACCACCATCGCGCCCACCGGGACCATCTCGATGATCGCCGGCTGCTCGTCGGGGATCGAGCCGGTCTTCGCGCTCGCCTTCGAGCATCGGGTCAAGGGACCGGATGGCGAGCGGGTGTTGCCCTTCTTCAGTGAGACGTTCGAGCGGCTGGCCCGGGATCAAGGCTTCCACTCCGAAGGGCTCATGGCCGAGGTGGCCCGCCGCGGCTCGCTCGGCGAGGTGCCGGGGGTGCCGGCGGCGGCGCGCGAGGTCTTCAAGACCGCCCACGAGGTCGATGCGGTCTGGCACGTGCGGCACCAGGCCGCCTTCCAGAAGTACACCGACAACGGCGTGTCGAAGACCATCAACCTGCCGGAGAGCGCGACCGAAGAGGACGTGGCCGCAGCGTACCGGCTCGCGTGGGATCTGGGCTGTCTCGGCCTCACCATCTTCCGCGACGGCTCCAAGGGCCGGCAGGTGCTCAACGTCGGCCTGCGCGGCGAGGGCTCCGGGCCGGCCCCCGCCCAGCGCGGAGTCAAGCCGCGGCCGCACAGCCTCACCGGCACGACGTATCGGATGGAGACGCCGATCGGCACCGCCTTCATCACCGTCAACGACAACGGGGGCGGCGAGCCATTCGAGGTCTTCGTGCAGGTCGGCAAGGGGGGCTCCGACACGATGGCGGTGGCGGAAGCGCTGGGCCGCCTGGTGTCGCTGGTGCTGCGCCTGCCGTCGCCGCTCACCCCGCGCCGCCGCCTCGAGGAGGCCATCAGCCAGCTGTCGCGTATCGGCGGCGGGCAGCCCACCGGATTCGGCGCGGCCAAGGTGCTCTCGCTTCCCGACGCGCTGGCGCGCACGCTGGCCGAGCACATCGGCGTCCCGCGCGGCGAGAGCGCCCAGGGCCAGGGCGCCCGGGCGATGCCGCTGCGGCGGGTCGGCGATCTCTGCCGCGAGTGCGGCCAGGCCACGCTGGTCTACGAGGAAGGTTGCAAGAAGTGTCTCTCCTGCGGGTTCAACGAGTGCTAGGGAGCGGCCATGTTCTCAGGCGGTGACTACGAGGAGGTGGCTCGCTGGCTGCGGAACTTCGTGGTCGCGCACGCCAAGCGGGAGAACCTGCGCGTCGAGGCGGTGGTCGACACCGAGGGCGCGCGCGAGGGCCGGAGCTACGGCGTGCGGCTCCGGCTGGGCGAGGAGCTGCGGCCGGCGCCGCCCGAGCCGCCGGTCGAGCTGGGCTTCCCCGAGGTCTCCGAGCAGCGCGGCAGCCTCGCGTGGTGCAGCGGGCTCGCGGAGCGGGTGCGCGGCCTCGTACGCGAGTTCTCGGGCTCGGCCCCGCTCCGCTCCGCCTGAGCGCGGTGAAGCCGGGGCCCGCCGTCCGCTGGTGGGCTCCCGGCGACTGGAACGCGTTCTTCGGGCTCGCGCTCGACAACCTGAGCCTCTTCGTCATCCTGTCGAGCCTGCTGATCGGCGTCTTCGGCTTCCCCGCCGATCTGGTCCTGCGCGTGATGGTGCCCGGCACCGCGCTCGGCGTCCTGGTCGGCGACCTGGCCTACACCTGGCTGGCGGTGCGGCTCATGCGACGGACCGGCCGCGACGACGTGACCGCGATGCCCTTCGGCGTCGACACCCCGTCGCTCTTCGGCATCGTGTTCGGCGTGCTCGGCCCTGCCCTGACGATCACCCGCGATCCGATCCTCGCCTGGAAGATCGGCATGGGGGTGACGGTGGCGATGGGCGCGATCAAGCTCGTGCTCGCCTTCGCGGGCGACTGGGTGCGGGCGCTGGTGCCGCGGGCCGCGCTGCTCGGCTCCATCGCGGGGGTCGCGGTGCTGCTGATCGCATTCCTGCCGTCGCTCCGTATCTTCGCCGATCCGCTCGTGGGCATCGTCTCGCTGACCATCGTGCTCGCCGCGCTGGTGGGGCATCGACGCATGCCGTGGGGGGTGCCGGGTGCCCTGGTCGCGGTGCTCGCGGGGACCGCGATCTACTGGGGCCGCTGGGCGCTCGCCTCCGCGGCCGCGGCGCCCGCGCCGCATCCGGCGCTCGCGGTGGGGGCCATCGGGCTCGCGCTGCCCGTGCCGACGCTTTCGTGGATCGGCGCGCTCGACGCGACGCTCTCCTACCTGCCGCTGGCGGTGCCCTTCGCGCTGGCCACCGTGGTGGGTGGCATCGACAACACCGAGTCCGCGATCGTGGCGGGCGACGGCTACCGCACCCGCGACATCCTGCTCACCGAGGCGCTGGCCACCATGGCGGCCGGCTGCTGCGGCGGCGTGATCCAGAACACGCCGTACATCGGCCACCCGGCCTACAAGGCGATGGGCGCGCGCGCCGGCTACACCCTGGCCACCGGCCTGGTCATCGGCGTGGGCGCGGCAGTCGGCATCGTCTCGCTGCTGGTCGCGCTGCTGCCGGACGCCGCGGTGGCGCCGATCCTCGTGTTCGTGGGCCTGCAGATCACCGCGCAGGCGTTCCTGGCCTCGCCCGCGCGCCACGCCCCCGCGGTGGCGGTGTCGTTCATTCCCGCGGTGGCGGCGCTCGTGCTGATCGAGGGCAATCAGCTGCTCGCTTCGGCGGGCCGGAGCGCGGCCGATCTGGCCGGGGAAGGCCGGGTCGTGTGGGCGGCCCTGCTGGTGCTCGGCAACGGGTTCATCGTGACCGCGCTGCTCTGGGGCTCGGCCCTGGTGGCGATCATCGAGCAGCGGCTGCGTGTCGCGGGGGCGGTGCTGGCGGTCGCCGCGCTGGCCACGCTCTTCGGGGTGATCCATTCGCCGCTGCCCGACGGCGCGGTGTTCTGGCCGTGGGCGATGGCCGGCGCGACGCCGGCCCAGGTGGCCGCCGGCTACGGGATCGCGGCGGCAGTGCTGCTCCTGCTGGGCGACGGCCCGGCTAGTCGCGAAGCAGGTCCAGCATCTCCCGATCGCTCCCGAACTTGAACTCCTCGAGCTTCTCCGCGCTCGCGCGCGCCTTCTCGGCGGCCTCGAGGCGCTGCACCGCCGCATAGTCGACCACCACCGTGCCCCGCGCGGCCAGCGCCTGCTTCACCGCTTCGACCGTCCGCTCCGCCTCGGCGCGCGGCCGCTTCGCGCGCGCGCCGAGATACGGGAGCAGGTGCTTGATGCCGGTCTCGGCGTCCAGGCGCGCTCGACCCACGACGCCGTCGCTGGCGCGCCGCGCCCAGCCGACCACGTAGACGCCGGGTTGCGCCGTTCCGGCCGCCGGCTCGAGGACCTGGTACGCGGCGGCCGGGTCGTCGCCGGTCACGGTGAGATAGAGACCGTCCTTGTAGGGCAGGCCGCAGTGCTCGTCCACGCGGTCGCCCACCGCGAACACGACCGTGTCGCACGGAATCACCGACGTCTGCCCGGTGCCGACGGCCGCGACGCGATCGCCCTTGCGCTCGAGCCGGGTCTCCTCCACCTCGAGGCCCACCACGTGGCCATTGTCGGCGATCACCCGCCGAGGGGAGGCGAGGAAGCGGAAGCGGAGCCGGGTGCGGGCCGGCGGCTGCGGCTCGGGCCGGGCCGCGAGCGCGGCAAGCAGCTCGTCGGGATCCTGGCCGGCCTCGACCAGGCGCGGGCGGATCCGCTCGAGCTCCTGCCGATAGAGGCCGTGATCGAAGGCGTCCTCGACGTCCTCGAATTCGCGGTCGTCGTACGCCTTTTCGAAGGGCCCGCGTCGGGCCACCGCGATGACCTCGTCGGCGCCGCAGAAGTGCGCGCAGTAATTGGCGATGTCCACCATGACGTTGCCGACCCCGACGATGGCGATCCGCTTGCCGATGGGGTAGGGCTGCTCGCTGAAGGGGGGCAGGTGGTTGTAGTGATAGACGAGGTCCTTGGCGTGGTAGACGCCGGGCAGCCGCTCGCCCTCGATTCCCAGATACTTGGTGCCCTGCGCGCCGATGGCGAAGACCAGCGCGTCGAATCCGAGGGCCTTCAGGTCCGGGATCGTCAGGTCTCCATGCTCCGCCACAGTCACGTGCCCGAGGTAGGTTACGAGCGGATCACTGAGGATCTTCTGGAACTGGCGGCGGAGGCCGCCCTTCATCTTGTACTTGTTCAGGAAGATGCCGTATTCGGCGAGGCCGCCGGGCTTGACGTCCCGGTTGAGCAGGACGACGCGGCAGCCCTGGGCCGCCAGCGCGCGGGTAGCGAAGAGTCCCGCCGGACCGGCTCCGATCACTGCGACGAGATGAAGCGTGTCGTCCGTCATGGCCCGTGACCTTAACACACGGGTCAAGTCGCCAACGGGTGAAATCCCTTGACCCTCGGCGGACGCGCGGTGTTTAATGACCCCTGCGTTTCGTCAATGATGACGGGGCGATACCTTGCAGTTTCTCCCGTCGAGAGGAGTGGGCGATGTCGCATGCATTCGCGGTCCGGATCGGCCGGCCGGCCCTGGCTGCCCTGGTGCTCACGCTCGGACTCGGGACGTGGCCGTCTGGCGTCGTCGCCCAGGCTCAGTCGCCGTGGGTGGCCCCGGAATCGGAGAAGGCGAAGAAGAATCCGACGCCGAACGACAAGAAGACCGTCGAGCAGGGCGAGAAGGTGGCCAAGGTCAACTGCGTCTCCTGTCACGGGGTGAAGGGCAAGGGCGACGGGCCCGCGGCGGTGGCACTCAATCCCAAGCCGGCCGACTGGACCTCGAAGCGGGTCCAGGACATGAGCGACGGCGAGATCTTCTGGAAGATGACCACCGGCCGCGGCGCGATGCCGGCCTGGCGGCATCTGCCCGAGAAGGACCGCTGGGCGATCGTGCGCTACATCCGGACGCTGGCCGGGAAGTAGGCTCGGCGCTGACGGTGACGCCTCTGCAATGACCGGCGAGCCTCTGCCGCCGACGGCGGGACCGCCCGCCGTCCACGCCACGCTGTCCGGTCTGGGCGACGCCGTCGCTCGTCTCCGGGAGATCCTCCACGAGGCGGAGCCGGAGGAGCGCTCGCCCGGGCTGCTGGCCGAGCGTGACGAGCATGCGCTGGCCATCTTCCAGGAGATCCTCTCGCTTCCTCCCGTCGGGCTTCCGCCCGGCGAGCTGTTCGGGCTGGCAATGGACCGGCTCTCCCGCCTGCTGGCCGCCGACCGGGCGCTGCTCTTCGTGCTCGACGAGGCCACCGGCCGCCTGGTGCCGCGCTCCGGCCGGGGTGTGCGCCGCGAGGAGATGGAGAGCGTCTCCTTCGACCCGCGCGAAGGCCTGGTCGGGCGCGTGTTCCGGGAGAAGCGCGTGCTGACCTATGACGCCGGCGCATCGTCCGAGGCCACCGATCCGTTCGTCGAGCGTTTCCCGGTCCGCCAGGCGATCGCGGTGCCGGTGCGGACCGAAGGCGAGGTGGGGGCCGTGCTCCTGGCCGGCCGCCAGGCGCTCGGCGCCCCGTTCACCACGACCGACGTGCTCCTGCTGCTGGTCCTGGCCGACCGCGTCGGATCCGCGCTCGTGCACCAGCGGCTGGTCGAGCGTCAGGGCGAGCACCTCGCCGAGCTGCGGGAGCTGCGGGCGCTCATGGACGCCTCGCGGCCGGCGCGCGAGCCCGGCGAGATCCTCTCCCGGGCCGCGGCCACCGCGTCGCGGCTGGCCGGCGTCCGGGGCGCCGTCGCGATCGCGGGGGACAAGCTCGCCGACGTGCGCGCGGCCGGCGGGGCCGGACTGCTCGCGCACGTCGCGGTCGAGCGCATCGCGTCCGCGCCCGGGGCGCTCGCGGAGGGCTTCGCGGCCGACGGGCCGCTGGTGATCCGCGATCTGCGATCCCGGCCCGGCCTCCGCATCGGCGCCATCGAGGAGGAGGGATCGCGGGGCGTCCTGCTGGTGCCGATGCGATCGCGGGGCCGGACGGTCGGGCTGCTGTGCCTGGTCGATTCCGAGGCGCGCGACTTCGCGCCCGAGCAGGTGGAGTCGGCCCAGATGCTCGCCGCCCTCACCGCCGACGCGCTGGAGACCCATCGCACCGTCCAGGGCCTGCGCGCCTCGTTCATCGAGCGCGGCGCCCGCGAGGCCGAGCAGGCCGACCGTGACCGCGCACGCACGGTGGTCACCTTCGGCGCCGGGCTCACCCGCGAGCTGACCTCGATCTTCGCGCAGCTGCTCGGCAAGTCACAGCTGCTGCTCGCCCGGGCCGAGAACGATCCGCTGCGCGAGGGACTCGCCGCCCTCGAGGAGGCGGCGTGGCGCGGCACCGACGTGCTCCAGCGCCTGCTCGCGCTGGCCGAGGCGGAAACCGGCGAGGTCAGCCGGTGCGACCTGGTCTCGGTCGCCCACGAGGCGCTCGGCTTCACCCGGGCCCGCATGCCGAGCCGGCCGGCGGAGCGCGGACGCGTGGAGATGCAGGCCGAGCTGGCCCCGACGCCGCTGGTGGAGGCCAGCGCGACCGCGCTGCGCGAGATCGTGGTCAACCTGGTGCTGAACGCGATGGACGCCATGCCCGCCGGCGGCACGCTGACCGTGAGGACGCGCGAGCACGCGGGCGGAGCCGAGATCTCGGTGGCCGACGGCGGCGACGGGGTCGCGCCCGAGGCGCAGCCGCGCCTCTTCGACCCGTTCTTCACCACGCGGCCCGGGCACCTGGGCCTCGGGCTGTTCGTGGCCCGGGCGGTGGTGCTCCGCGCGGGCGGGCGCATCGAGGTGCGCAGCGCCGCCGGCGGCACCGTCGCCACCGTGTGGCTGCCCACCGCCGGCGTGCCGGTGGGGCCCGCCGCGCCGGCCCAGGTCGCGGCCCCCGAGACGCCCGCATCGCTCGCGGCGGCGGAGCGGAGCGGGTCGGTCCTGGTGGTCGAGGAGGAGGAGAGCATCCGCACCACCGTGATGGATGCCCTGATGTCCGTCGGCCATCGGGTGGAGACGTTCCTCGACGCGACCAGCGCACTCGCGCGGCTCGCGGAGGGCGGCATCGACGTGGTGGTCACCGACCTGGCCTTGCGAGACCGATCGGGCTTGCAGCTGGCGGCCGCGGTGAAGCAGCGCACGCCGAACACCACCGTCGTGCTCATGACCGGCTGGGGCCGGCGCCTTCACGAGGAGCGGGTGCGCGCGGCCGGCGTGGACGTGATGGTGCTCAAGCCGGTGCAGCCCGACCGGCTGCGCGCTGCCGTCGCGGAGGCGCTGGCCCTCCGTCGGCCGGCGTGACCGCGCGCGACGGCGGTCCCGACCGGCTCGCGACCGTGGACCTCGGCACCAACACCGTCCGCCTCCTCGTGGTCGAATCCGTGGGCGGCGTCTGGCGGCCCCTGCATCAGACCCAGCGGGTGACCCGGCTCGGGGAGGGACAGGCCGCCGCGGGGCGGCTGCTGCCCGAGCCGATGCAGCGTACCGTCGCGACGGTCGCGGAGTTCGTGCGGGCCGCGCGCGGGTGGGGCGCGGGAGCCGTGCGTATCGTCGCCACCAGCGCGGTGCGCGAGGCGGTCAACCGGGAGGAATTCGTGGCCACGGTGGAGGCGGCGAGCGGCGAGTGCGTGCACGTCGTCTCCGGCGAGGACGAGGCGCGGCTCACCCTGAAGGGCGTCATCTCGGGACTGCCCGGTCTGGGACCGTCGTTCCTGCTCTTCGACATCGGCGGCGGCAGCACCGAGTTCGTGTCCGCCCGCGGGGGCGCTCCGGAGGCCGCGGTCAGCCTGCGGCTGGGCGTGGTGCCGCTCCAGGAGGAATGGGGCGAGCGGGGTCCCGTGCGGTGGGATCGCTTCACCCGGATGCGCGAGCACGTCGAGGCGCGCCTCCACCGCGAGGTGCCGGAGCGCATTCGCGGCGCGGCCGGTGAGCTGGTCGGCACCGCGGGGACCGTCACCACGCTGGCCGCGCTCGATCTGGAGCTGCCCGCCTACGACGCGGCGCGGGTACACGGCCATCGCCTCGCCCGCGCCACCGTGGAGCGGCTGCTCGCACGGCTGGGCGCCCTCGGCGTCGACGAGCGCGCGGGGCTGCCCTGTCTCGAGCCGGGCCGCGCCGACGTCATCATCCCGGGCATCGCGATCTGCCTGGCCACGATGACGTGCTTTCGCCGCGACACCCTGGTGGTGAGCGATCGCGGGCTGCGCGAAGGCATCCTCTGCGAGCTGCTGGAAGGAGCAGAGCGATGAAGCCGGCGGGCCGGGCCCTCTCGGTGATCGACTATCACACCGAGGGCGAGCCCATGCGCATCGTGGTGGACGGGGCGGAGCCGATTCCCGGCGCGACCCTGATGGAGCGCAGCGAGCACCTCGCCGCCCACGGTCGCGACCTGCTGGGCTTCACCCTCTACGAGCCGCGGGGCCACTCGGCGATGTGCGGCGCGATCCTGACCGAGCCGGTCGCGAGCGGCGCCGACGCGGGCGTGCTCTTCATCGAGCCGCTCGGCCCGGTGCACATGTGCGGGCACGGGGCGATCGCGCTCGGCGCGATGCTGGTCGAGACCGGACGGGTGGCCGCCCCGGGCGGCCTGGCGACGGTCACGCTCGAGACGCCGGCCGGCCTCGTGGCCTGCCGGGTCACCTCGCAGACCGGGCATCCGACCTCGGTGACGATCCGCAACGTGCCCGCGTTCTCGGCCGGGCTCGATCTCTCCGTGGACGTGGCCGGTCTCGGGCCGGTGCGGTTCGATCTGGCCTACGGCGGGCACTTCTACGCGCTGGTGGAGGCGGCCCCGCTCGGGCTGCGCCTCGAGGCCAAGGCGGCGAGCCGGCTGATCGAGATCGGCGAGCGGATCCGCGCCGCCATCGAGGCGCGCGTCCCGCTCGTGCATCCCGGCATGCCGCAGGCGCGCGGCCTCCTCTACGTGCAGTTCCACGAGCCGGCGCGGCGGCCGGACGCGCGGTATCGCAACGCGGTGGTGGTCGCGCCGGCCGGACTCGATCGCTCGCCGTGCGGCACCGGCACCTCCGCGCGGCTGGCCAATCTCCACGCGCGCGGCCAGCTCGGGGTGGGGGACGCCTTCGGCCACGAGTCGATCATCGGCACGCTCTTCACCGGGCGGATCGCCGCGCTCACCGATGTGGCGGGCACACCGGCGGTCGTCCCCGAGATCACCGGGCGCGCCTGGATGACCGGCCAGGGGACGCTCTGCCTCGATCCGAGCGACCCCTTTCCGGGTGGTTTCCTCCTGTAACGCTCCGCTCGGCGGTCGGTTTGTTGACACTTCGACCGGTCGTGTGCTGTTCTAATCGGGATGAGCTTGGTTCCGAGCGTGATCGTCCGGCGCTGGCTGGAGACGGTGCTGGCCGCGTTCTCGATCGCGGTGATCTACGTGAACACGCATCGGGAGATGATGCCCCGAGCGCTCGACCTCAACAACGACACCAACCTCACGCTCGCGGAGTGGCTGCTGCGGGGAATCGTCTTCGGCCTGATGGGCATCCTCGGCTTCTCCGCGCTGGTGGTGGTGTTCTTCCTCGTCTACTCGCCGATCTACCTCATCAACAAGCTTCCGCACCTGGTCGGCAAGGGTGGCTGGCTCGACCGGCGGGAGGTGCGCTTCTACCTCGCGTGCTTCGCGCTCGTGTGCCTCCTCGTCACCCTCTTCACCTGGTCGACCGACGTGTTCTTCATCATGCTCGTGCTGCTCGCCGGCTTCGGCCCGCTGATCTGGAGACTGCTCGTCTAGGCCCGCTGAGTTGACAGCTTCCGGAGCCCCGCTTATCCTTTCGGGGTATATGGATGAAATCGCGGTCCTGGTGCTGAACTACACCTACGAGCCGCTGCATTTCACCAACGCCAAGCGCGCCATCACGCTCCTCCTCGCGGGCAAGGCCGAGAGCGTCGAAGCCTCGCCGCGGGTGATCCGGTCGCCCTCGCGCAGCTTCCATCTGCCCGCGGTGATCCGCCTCGGGGCCTACATCCGCAAGCCGTTCCTCGAGCGGGTGGCGTTCAACAAGAAGAACATCCTGCGGCGCGACGGCTACACCTGCCAGTACTGCTCGCGGCGCGGCGAGAAGCTCACGGTCGACCACGTGGTCCCGCGCTCGCGGGGCGGGCAGACCACCTGGACCAACGTGGTGGCGGCCTGCCTGCGCTGCAACCTCCTCAAGGGCAACCGCACGCTGGAGGAGGCCCGGCTCCGGCTGATCCGCGAGCCCGTGCACCCGCAGTTCCTCTTCTCGGTGCACCTGCTCCGGCACCCGCACGCCACCTCGTTCCTCGACTCCTGGCGGAAGTACCTGGTGGCGGTGCCGTCGACGACCTGAGCGGTCCCCCGGGCATCCAGTTGTCCACGCAGTCGTTCACCCTCGCCTCCGAGTTCGCGCCGTCCGGAGACCAGCCGCAGGCGATCGAGCAATTGGCCTCGGTCATCCGCTCGGGCAGCCCGCACACCGTGCTGCTCGGGGTCACCGGCAGCGGCAAGACGTTCACGCTCGCCAACGTGATCGCCCGGCTGGACCGCCCGGCCCTCGTCATCTCGCCCAACAAGACGCTCGCCGCGCAGCTCTACAGCGAGTTCCGGGCGTTCTTCCCGCAGAACGCGGTCGAGTACTTCGTCTCCTACTACGACTACTACCAGCCCGAGGCCTACATTCCGCAGTCGGACACCTACATCGAGAAGGACGCGCTGGTGAACGACGAGATCGATCGCATGCGGCACTCCGCGACCGCCTCGCTGTTCGAGCGGCGCGACGTGGTGGTGGTGGCCTCGGTGTCGTGCATCTACGGCATCGGCGAGCCCGAGACCTACCGCGGCATGCACGTGTCCCTGCGCGCCGGGCAGAGCATGGACCGCGACGCCCTGATCCGGGCGCTGGTCGCGGTGCAGTACGAGCGCAACGACTACGACTTCCGCCGCGGGACGTTCCGGGTGCGGGGCGACGTGGTCGAGGTGTTCCCGGCCAGCGCGGAGTCGGAGGCCCTGCGGGTGGAGTTCTGGGGCGACAGCGTGGAGCGGCTCATGACCCTCGATCCGCTGCGCGGCATCACCACCGGGGCGGTGACCGAGGCGCACGTCTATCCGGCCAGCCACTACGTGACGCCGGCCGCGCAGCTCGAGCGGGCCATCGACGGCATCATGGAGGAGCTGCGCGAGCGGCTCGGCTTCCTGAAGACGCGTGGCAAGCTGCTGGAGGCCCAGCGCCTCGAGCAGCGCACCCTGTTCGACATGGAGATGCTGCGGGAGCTGGGCTACTGTCACGGGGTCGAGAACTACTCACGACACCTGTCGGGCCGCAAGCCGGGACAGAACCCGCCCACCCTCATGGACTACCTGCCGAAGGACGCGCTGGTGATCCTCGACGAGTCGCACGTCACCGCGCCGCAGATCCGCGGCATGTATCCCGGCGACCGCTCGCGCAAGGAGGCGCTCGTCGAGTACGGGTTCCGCCTGCCGTCGGCCTTCGACAACCGGCCGCTCACGTTCGAGGAGTTCACCCGGATCGTGACCCAGACCCTCTACGTCTCCGCGACGCCGGGCCCCTACGAGCTGGAGCGGGCCGGGGTGGAGCGGAGCGGGCCGGGTCGGGCCCTCGCGGGCGGGCCGGTGGCCGAGCAGATCATCCGCCCCACCGGGCTCATGGACCCGAAGATCACGGTGCGGCCGGCGTCGTCGCAGGTGGACGACCTCATGGCCGAGGTGCGGGCGCGAGCCGACCGGGACGAGCGCGTGCTGATCACCACGCTCACCAAGCGCATGGCCGAGGACCTCACCGAGTACTATCAGCAGAACGGCCTCCGCGTCCGCTACCTGCACTCCGACATCGACACTCTCGAGCGGGTGGCCCTGATCCGGGACCTGCGCCTCGGCAAGTTCGACGGCCTGATCGGGATCAACCTGCTGCGGGAAGGCCTGGACCTGCCCGAGGTCTCGCTGGTGGCGATCCTGGACGCGGACAAGGAGGGCTACCTCCGCTCCGCCACCTCGCTCATCCAGACCTCCGGACGCGCGGCCCGTCACGTCAACGGCGAGGTGATCATGTACGCCGACACCGTGACCGGCTCCATGCGGGAGGCCATCGCGGAGACCGACCGCCGGCGCGAGGTCCAGGGCGAGTACAATCGAGTCCACGGGATCACCCCGGAGTCGGTACGCCGGTCGATCCGCGACCTCCTCGAGTCGGTGCCGGAGCGCGACTACTACACGGTCGAGGTGGAGCGGGCACCCGCCTCGCAGTGGGAGAGCCCGGCCGCGCTCGCCGCCCACGTGGCCGAGCTGGAAACTGCCATGAAGGACGCGGCCCGCCGGCTCGACTTCGAGCGAGCCGCCGAGCTTCGCGACCGCATCAAGGCGCTCCGCAAGGTCGACCTGGGAGTCTGAGGCGGCCCGGGCCCGATGGTCTTCAAATGGGTGCTCATCCTCTTCACCGTGCTCTCGATCGCGCTCTTCCTGCTGTCCAAGGCGATCGCGTTCATGAACCCACCACGGCCCGGCCGGCCCGCCCCGCGGATCCTCGGTCAGATCCGACGGGCGCTCACCTGGACGGTGCTGGTGCCCACCGTGCTCGCCCTCGCCCTCCTGGTGGTGACGCTGCTGCGGCAGCCCTGACCGCGATGGTGAGGGCGTGATGACCCTCGAGGAAAAGGTCGATCAGGTGCCGGACCGGCCGGGGGTCTATCTCTACAAGGACGCCAAGGCCCAGATCGTCTACATCGGCAAGGCGGCCTCGCTCAAGAGCCGCGTGCGCTCCTACTTCCAGGAATCGCGCGCGCGGGATCCCAAGACCGACGCGCTGGTCGGCCAGATCCGCGACCTCGAGTACATCGTCACCGCCAACGAGCTGGAGGCGATGATCCTCGAGTCCACCCTGGTCAAGAAGCACCGGCCCCGTTACAACATCATCCTGCGGGACGACAAGCACTACCCGTTCCTCAAGCTCACCACCAACGAGGAGTTCCCGCGCCTGGTGGTGGCCCGTCGGGTGCAGAAGGACGGGGCGACCTACTTCGGCCCCTTCTATCCGGCCACCGCGATGCGCGAGACCCTGCGCCTCGTGCGCCAGCTCTTCCCGCTGCGCACCTGCCGCATCAAGATCGACGGGACGCTGTCGCGCCCGTGCCTGCAGTACTACATCCACCGCTGCAACGCGCCGTGCACCGGCTGGGAGACCCGCGAGGGCTACGCGGAGACGGTGCGCGACGTCGAGCGCTTCCTGGAGGGCAAGAACGACGATCTGGCCGCCCGGCTCACCCGGGACATGGAGGCCGCCGCCGAGGAGATGAAGTTCGAGCGGGCCGCCGCCCTGCGCGATCGGGTCCAGGCGCTCAACACGGTGCGCGAGCGCCAGCAGATGATCTCCACCGAGGAAGAGGACCAGGACATCGTGGGCGTGGTCCGCCAGGGCTCGGAAGCCTGCGTGCAGCTCTTCTTCGTGCGCAAGGGCCGCCTGCTCGGGCGGGAGTCGTTCTTCTTCGAGCGCGTCTCCGGCTGGAGCGACGGCGAGATCCTCTCCGCCTTCATCCGGCAGTTCTACGCGCGCAACGTGGTGCCGCCGCCCGAGATCCTGCTCTCCGAGTCTCCGCCCGAGGCCCCACTCACCACCGAGTGGCTGGCCCAGCGCCGGGGCGGGCGGGTCGAGCTGCACGCCCCGCAGCGCGGGCGCAAGCGCGACCTGGTGGTCATGGCCGAGGAGAACGCGGCGCTGGCGCTGCAGACGCACCTGCTCGCCCGCGGCAGCCGGCAGCACGTGGTGCTCGAGGACCTCGAGCGCTCGCTCGGGCTGCCCGGCCCGCCCCATCGCATCGAGTGCTTCGACATCTCCACGCACCAGGGCAAGGAGACGGTGGCTTCGATGGTGGTGTGGCAGGACGGGGACATGAAGAAGGACGACTACAAGCGCTACAAGATCCGCACCGTCACCGGCACGGACGACTTCGCCTCGATGCAGGAGGTCCTCACGCGCCGCTACGGCCGCGCCCTGGAGAGCGAGAGCGTGCTGCCGGACCTGATCCTGCTCGACGGCGGCCGCGGCCAGCTGGGCGCGGGGCAGAAGGCGCTGGAAGATCTCGGGCTCGACTACATCCCGATCGCGGCCCTCGCCAAGCGGGCCGAGGAGGTCTACACCCCGGACCGGCTGCAGCCGCTCGTGCTGGACCTCGGCTCACCCGCGCTGCAGGCGCTCCAGAGAGTTCGCGACGAGGCGCACCGCTTCGCGATCACCTACCACAAGAAGCTCCGCCAGCGGCGGGCGATCGCCTCGGTGCTCGACCAGATCCCGGGTGTGGGGCCGACGCTCCGCACCAGCCTGTTGAAGACGCTGGGCTCGGCCAAGGGCGTTCGCGAGGCCTCGGTGGCGGATCTGGCCTCGGTCCCCAAGATCACTCCGAAGCTGGCCCAGCGCATCTACGACTTCTTCCACCCGCAGCCGGTGGCCGCGGAGCGCCCGCCGGAGTCCTAAGGCACTCGCCGCGGCGGGCGGCCGCCGCCGCTCAGGCGGCCTGCCGCTCGGAGAGCGCTTCGGCCAGGTCCACCATCACCGCGTCCACGTCGGCGGCGAGCGTGGCGGTGGCCTCGGCGTCGTACGGCGTCGGCGTGGCGTTCACGATGACGATCGGCACTCCCGCATCGCGCGCCCAGCGCAGCAGGTCGGAGGCCGGGGCGACCAGCAGCGAGGTGCCGAGCACGAGCAGGAGATCGGCGGCGAGCACCGCCCGCAGCGCGGCGTCCAGTCGGGCCGGGCTCACGCGCTCGCCGAACATCACGCTACCGCCCTTCAGCAGTCCCTGGCAGACCGGACAGTAGAGGGCTGTCCGGCCGCTCTCGAGACGGGACGACAGCGTCGCGCGCTCCACCTCGTGCCGGCAATCCAGACAGAACGCCCCGCGGATCGAGCCGTGCAGCTCGATCACCGTCTCGGCGGGCAGCCCCGCGGCCTGGTGGAGCCCGTCCACGTTCTGGGTCACCACGGCCGACAGCCGGCCCCGACGGCCGAGATCGGCCAGCGCCCGATGGGCGGGCGCCGGGGTGGCCGCCTCGACGAGCCGAAAGAAGCGCTGCTCCTCCTGCCAGTACGCGGCGCGCGATGCCGCCGAGCGCACGAAGTCCGCGAGCTGGATGTCGCGCGTGCGGGTCCAGAGGCCGCCCGGCCCGCGGAAGTCGGGCAGGCCGGCGGCGGTGCTGACGCCCGCGCCGGTGAGCACGCAGATCTTCCGGGCGCGCGCGGCGAGCGCGTGCAGGCGCTCCTGGGCCAGCCGCGCGTGCCAGGCGACCTCGGGCGAGCCGACCGACGCGAGCGGCAGCGGAGCCGGCCGTCCCGGCACCATGCGCCGCAGCCACGGCAGCCGCAGCGCGGCGACCACCGCGATGGTGACCAGGCTGAACGGGGCGACCAGGGCGGGCAGGGGCAGGCCGGCGTGGACCATGAGGCTCGACCACAGCGCGCCCGCGATGGCCGCGCTGATCGCGGCCACGACGAGCGCGGCCGGCGAGAAGGCCAGGAACACACCGCCGAGGGCGATCGCGGTCGGCACGGTGTTGGCCACGATGCCGGAGGTCCCGACGCCACCGAGCGCGGCGCTGACCGCCAGCCCGACGACCGCCCCCAGCAATGCGGTGACGGCCAGGAGCCGCGACGCAACCGCCAGGCCGGCCAGCGTGAGGGTCCAGCCCGCCGCCTGCGCGGGCCACCCGGCCGGCGTCGCCGGCCCCGCGGGCGCCAGCACGAGCCAGGCGGCCCACGTCAGGGCCAGCGCGGGCAGGGCGACCGACGGCAGGTGCTGCGGGGTGAGCAGACGATGGGCCAGCCGGGTGAGCGCGGGCGCGACGAGAGCGGCCAGCCCGAGCGTCACCCACGCCCGCGAGGTCGGCGCGAACAGCACGCCCCAGAACACGCCGGTCAGCGCGGCCACGTAGCCGTAGAGCCCGCGTCGCCACTCCGCGTACGGATAGCCCCGGAGCCGCGCGAGGACGGTGGCCAGGGTGCACGCGATCGCGGCGCCCACGGCGGCGCGGGGCGCCAGCGGGATCAGGCCGAGCAGCATCAGGAGGCCGCCCAGCGGGGATTCCGCGAACAGCACCTGGCCGTAGCCCGCGGCGGCGGCGTGGCCGACTTCGCCGTCGAGCCGGACGAGGCGTCCGCTCATCGCGCCCGCGCGCGCGCGGCGGTCGCGCGTCTCGGCAGCCGATCGCGCCCGATGAAGTCGGCCACCGTCTCGGCGTCGCGGAGCAATTCCGGCCGGCCGTCCCGCGCCAGCACGATCGCGGGGCGCGCATGGATGAACTGCATCGACTGCGAGTCGGCGTAGGCGCCGCAGTTGCGGACCACCAGTGGAGTGCCGCGGCGCAGGGGAGGCAGGCGGATGCCGACCGCGAGACAATCCACCTGCATGCACAGAGGCCCGAACAGCGTGACCTCTTCGACGGAGAGCGGCGAGGCCTCCACCGGCGCGATGTCGAGCGGCGTGTAGTACGCGGTCGGCAGCAGGTGCACGCCCGCGTCGAGCACCGCGGCCTTGGCCCCGCCCCCGAGCCGCTTGGTGGCGACCACGCGAGTCAGCAGGGAGACCGCGTGCTCCACCACCGCGCGACCGGGCTCCAGCACGAGCCGCGGCCGGCTCTCCAGCCGTCGCATCGCGGCGGCCAGGGGCTGCGTGATGGCGGCCGCGAAGGCGGGAAATACCGGCTCGGGCGTGGTGCCGGGGTGGCTGCGGGCGTACCGGTGACGATTGGGGAAGCCGCCGCCCAGATCGAGCACCTCCCACCGCACGCGGTGCCGCCGCTCGAAGCGGGTCATGAGCGGCACGAGCAGGCCGAGCAGCGCCCCATAGGTGTCGGCGTCGGCCAGATCGGTGCCGAGATGGGCGTGGAGTCCCGCGAGCCGCAGCGACGACGAGGCCACCACGCGGCCGCACGCCTCCTCGGCGAGCCCGTCCTCCACCCCGAAGCCGAATTTCTCCCAGGGCACCGCGGTGACCCGCGCGTTCACGCGCAGGCCGACCGGGGCCACCACCCCCCGCGCGCGCGCGATCTCCTCGATGGCGGTCAGCTCGTCGAAGCTGTCCACGTTGATCCACGCGCCGTCGGCCACCGCCCGCTCCAGATCGGCGTCGGCCTTCCACGGGCCGTTGAAGACGATGCGCGAGCCGGGGATCTCGAGGCGCCGGGCCATCTCGTACTCGAGCCCGGAGACCACCTCGGCCCACGCGCCCTCCTCGTGCAGGAGCGAGCGAATGCCGGTCAGGTAGTTCGTCTTGTAGGAGTACGCGACCTCGGTGTGGGGATAGCCGGCGCGGAACGCGGCCCGGAAATCGCGGAACTCCCGCCGCAGGCGCGACTCGGACACCACGAACAGGGGCGAGCCGAACCGGCGCAGCAGGTCGGAGACCGCGCAGCCGTCGATCTCGTCCACGATCACGGTCGGCACGAGCGGCGCGCGGGTGTTGATCGCGACGCCCGAGAACTTGTTGATGGTGCCGAAGGTGTGGCGGGTGAGCGTCGGCTCCTCCCATGCGCGCCGCGGCGGTGCCGCGATCTCAGAGGACATGACCGTCCACTCTGCCCTCGACCGAAAGCGCCCCCATCCGCTCCACCGAGGCGATGGCGTCCCACGCCTGACGGACGTAGAAGGTTCCCGGACGTGGCCGCAAGGAGTTCACGCGCTCGCCCCGCGCCAGCCGCACCGCCGCCCACGGCAGGTTCGCTCCCGCGCCGGCCGACAGGTAGACCCAGGCGGGGAATCGCGGGTTCGCCTCGATCACGAAGGGGCCACGCCGCGGATGCCGGATGACCTCGAGCTCGAACGGCCCGACCCAGCCCGTCGCCTCCGCGAAGGTGGCCGCGAGCTTCTCGAGCGAGCGATCCACCACGGTGGTGCCGCCCCAGGTGTTGCCGTTGGCGGAGCGGATCTCCTTCCGCACCACCACCGTGCCCACGATGCGATGGGCGCGATCGGCGACCGCCGCCACGCCGTACTCCTCGCCGGCGATCCATTCCTGGGCCAGCAGCGGGAATCCCCAGGAGGCGGCGAGCCGGCGGGCCACCACGTGGGCTTCCTCGGCCGTCCGCACCGGCTTGGCGTCGGCCACCGGGCCCTTGAGCATGAACGGCCGCCCCATCTCCTCGATGGCGGTCTCCAGCTCCACCCAGGTCGCCATCAGGCGCGTGCGCGGCACGCGGAAGCCGCGCGCCACGATGCCGGGAAGCCGCGGCTTGGCCGCGGCGGCGAGCGCGGCCGCGGGCGGCACCAGGGTCGCGACGCCCGCGGCCGCGAGACGATCGGCCAGCCAGGTCACGATCGGCACCTCGACGTCGATCGTGGGGAGCAGGCAGTCGACGCCCGCGTCGCGGCACTGCTCGAGCAGCGCCTCCGGATAGCCGCCGTCCTCGCGGGACGGGAAGGGGAGCAGGCGCACCTCGTCCCACGCCCGGTCGACGTAGACGCCGGTGGCCAGCACCTCGTGGGTGAGGCCGATGAGGCGCGGCGCAGGTGACAGGGCGCGCAGGCAGCGGCCGACCGTCAGGCCCGCCGACGGGTTGTCGGCTGCGTTGAGACCGGTGATCGCCACCGTGCCGGCGCGCCCGGCCACCGGCGTCGTGGGCGACGCGAGCGCGCGCGAGAGCAGATTGCGGCGCGCGGCCCCTCCGGTCAGCGCGGCGAGCGGGTTGCCCGCGTAGGTGTGCTCGATCAGCGCCCGGGCGAGCAGGCGGCCCGGCTGCGCCAACGCGGGCTCGACGTCTTCGCCCGTGGCCAGCCGCACCAGCGCGGCGGGCAGGTTCGCGCCGGCCTCGGAGGCGAGCGCGATCCAGGACGGCAGCCGCGGATTGATCTCGAAGCAGTAGATGCCGCCGTCGGTGGCCGCGATGAATTCGGCCTCGATGCCCCCGTCCCACCGGAGCGCGGCCACGATCCGCCGGAGCAGGGCCACGAAGCGGGGCTCCTCCACGGTGACGCCGGCCCAGGCGGTGCCCTTGTTGGTGACCGCGAGCTTCTTCATCACCGCGGCCTCGAGCAGCTCCCCGCGGCGTGCCACGCCGGCCACGTCGTACTCCTCGCCGCCGATCAGCGGCTGGGCGAGCACGGGATAGCCCCACTCCTCGGCCAGCTGCCAGCCCGCCACGCGGAAATCCTCCGGCGTGTGCACCACCGTCGAGTCCACGAGGGTGCCCTTGACGATCTGCGGGTACCGTCGCCTCCCCGCCGCCTTCGTCACCGCGTCGGGCGACGACAGCACGAGCGTCTCCGGCACCGCGAACCCGGCGCGCCGGCCGAGCGCGGGGAGCCGGCGCTTCTCCCGGGCGCGCAGCGCCGCCATCGTGGGCAGGCAGCTGGCCACCCCGAGTCGCCGCAGGGCGGGCCTCATCGCACTCCACTGCGCGAGCTCGGCGTCGACGGTCGGGATCACCACGTCGAGCGGATGCGTCGCGACCACCGTCTCCAGCCGCTTGAGGAGCGCCCGCGGCCCCGCGGCCGGATACGGGATCAGGGCGTGCGCGTCGATCAGCCCCTCCGCGTAGGCGCCCGTGCTGAAGTGGTCCCACGTGAGCGCGAGGATGCGCCATGACGGGTCGGCCTGGCGGAGGGCGCGAACCACCGCGAGCCCGGGGTGCGGATTGTCGGTGGCGTAGAAACCGGTGACGCCGATCCAGGTCTCACCCATCGACGACCTCGGCGACGCCTTCGCGCCGCAGCTGCTCGACGAAGGCGATGAGCGCCCGCCGGGCGACGGGCTCGTCGACCTCGAAGGCCTCGACCATGGCGACGAGCACGTCGGCCACCGGCTGCTGGTCGTGGAAGCGCGCGGCCGCGAAGGCTCCCGTCCCGTTCAGCGAGAAGACGCGGCCCGAGCGCTGGTCGAAGAGGAACCCGCGCTCGGGTCCGAAGCGTGGACGCACGGATTCGACGAAGCGGACACGCGCGGGCAGGGGGGCGGAGGCGCTCATGGCTGCTTGCCCAGCTCCTGCAGGCCGCGTACCGCGTCGGGGTAGCCGGGCTGCGCGGCGAGACTCCGGCGGAAGGAGCGCTCGGCTTCGACCCGATCGCCGACCTTGGCGAGCGTCCAGCCGAGCCCACTCCACGCGTCGGGCCAGTCCGGCTGCCGGGCCGTGACGTCGCGGAACTGCCGGAGCGCCTGCGGGACGTCCCCGGACTGATAGTAGCTCCACGCCAGCGTGGACCGCGCGTCGCTCACGATCGGATGCAGACCCGGCGCGCCCGGGATCAGGACGCGCTCCTTGACCGGCGGCAGGTCGGCGCCGGTCGCGATGACGCGCTCCAGCGGGGGGATCGCGTCGCGGTAACGCCTCAGCGCGTAGAGGGTGAAGCCCAGCCCGCGGAGGCCATCGGGATCGCCCGGATGCCGCTGGAGCAGCGCGCGGAACTCGGTTTCCGCCAGCGCATGGGCCTGCTCGTGGAAGAGTCCCCAGCCCAGATCGCGCCAGACGTCGAGCCACTCCGGTCCGGCCGTGAAGAGCTTCCGCAGGCTGGCCGCCGGATCGACCGTCGCCACGTAGACGGCGGACTTGCCGATGGCCGTCCGGAACCGGGTCTTCGCCTCGTCCCGGTGCCCCTGCCGCTCGGCCACCCATCCGAGCCCGAGCAGCGGATCGGCCCACGACGGCTCCCGCCGGGCCACGTCCTGGAAGACGCGACGCGCGGCGGGATCGTCGCGCTTGTAGTAGTACGACCAGCCGAGCGCCGAGCGGGACAGGGTGTCGCCCTCCTGCTCCTGCAGCAGGGCCTGGAATCGCTCGACCGCGACGCCCCACTCGCCCCGGTGATAGGCGACGAACGCGAGACCGCGGCGGGCGTCGCGATCGTTCGGGGCCAGCTTGAGCGCGGCCATGAAGTTGGCCTCGGCCCGCACCGGGTCGCGGCGGGCGAGGTAGACCCAGCCGAGACCGTCGTGCGCGTTGTGGTATCCGGGCGTGTGCCGGAGCGACTCGTTGAACGCGCTGAGCGCGCGGCTCTGATCGCCGGTCCGGTAGGCGATCCAGCCGAGACCCTCGTACGCATAGTAGGCGTTGGGGTCGCGCGGCCCCAGCGCCAGTCCGCGTTCCAGCTCGGTCTTCGCGCGCTCGAGGTCGTCGAGCTTCAGGTAGCACCATCCGAGGAGGATCCGATCCCGCGCGGAGTCTCGACCTCCCTGCATGGAGGTCTCGAGGCGGGCGATCGCACCCTTGTAGTCGCCGGCCTCGAAGGCGCCGACGGCCTGGTCGAAATCGGCGCGCGCGATCGTCGCGGCGCAGCCGATCCCGAACGCGAGCAGGGCGATGACCGAGATGAGGACAAACCGGTAGCGACGCACGGGTGCTGCTGCCGCAAGCCGCATGCCAGATATCGGGTGCGCCAAGTCCAGAGCCCCCTGGTAGCGTAGTCGATACCCGGTCATCTGCCCACAGGGATAACACCGATCCGGGCACTTGCCCATCCATCCGGCATCATCGATCATGGGGCTCCCATGGCGCCCCGCGGATCGCTGCTCCGGACGTTCGCCCTCCTGAGCTTCCTGCTGGTGGCGCTGATCACGATCGCGCAGATCGGCGTGCAGTGGCGGCTCCTGCGGGAGGACCTGCTGGAGTGGGAGCGCACGAGCACCGCCGAGGCCATCCGCGTGCAGGTCGCGTCGGTGCTCGACCCCGACGACTTCGTGCACTGGAACACGCCGGCGGCCCGGGGCCGCTTCGCCGAGCTCCTCCGGCTCGCCCTGTCGAATCCGGAGATCCTGCGCATCAAGCTGTACGATCCCGAGATGCGCGTCGTCTGGTCCGACGAGCCCCGTCTGCTCGGCGAGACCTTCCCGGGCAACCGACATCTCGTCCAGGCCCTCCGCGGCGAGACGGTAGCCCTGCTGGAGGAGATGGACAAGGCCGAGCACGAGTACGAGCGCGACTTCGTCTCGGTGGTGGAGCTGTACATCCCGATCGTGCTCCATCGCGGTCGCACGCCGGGCACCGCCGCGGTCGACGGGGTGGTCGAGATCTACAAGGACCCGTCGCGGCGCTTCGCCAACTACACGCGCGACCGCATCGTCATCATGACGGTGTCACTGCTCGGAGCGCTCACCCTGTACGCCGGGCTCTTCTGGACCGTGCGGCGGGCGGCCCGGCGCATGGAGGCGCAGCAGCTCGACCTGGCCCGCCAGGCCGACACCCTTCGCGCGACCAGCGAGGAGCTGGCCGCCGCCCAGCAGCAGCTGCGCGTATCCGAGCGGCTCGCCGCGATCGGGGAGGTGAGCGCGGCGGTGGCCCACGGCATCCGCAACCCGCTCGCGAGCATCCGGGCCTCGGCCCAGGTCGCCGCCGACGCGCTCGAGGACCGATCCCGGGTGGAGACGTACCTGCGCGCGATCACCGACGAGGTGGATCGCCTGGGCCGCTGGCTGACGAGCCTGCTGGACAGCGTGCGGCCGTTCCAGCTCGATCTGGGTCCCGTCGACCTCAACGGCGTGCTGCGCGACCTGCTGGGCGTGCTGCAGCGCCGGCTCACGGTGGCGCGGGTCACCGTCGACGCGCGCCTCGCTCCGGATCTGCCGAAGCTTCACGCCGACGAGGTCCAGCTGCAGCAGGCCTTCCTCGGCGTGCTGGAGAATGCGATCGAGGCACTGCCCAAGGGCGGCACGATCCACCTCACCACCGAGCCGGCGGTGGGGAGCGAGCCGGCGGCGGCCCGCATCACGGTACGCGACACCGGGGAGGGGATTTCGCTCGAGCGTCTGCCCCACGTGTTCGAGGTGCTCTACACCACCAAGAGCCGGGGCACCGGTCTGGGGCTCGCCATCACCCGGAAGGTCGTGGAGCGCCACGGCGGACGCGTCGACATCGACAGCGCGCCGGGCGAAGGCACCACCGTGACGATCCGGCTGCCGCTGCACGCCGCGGAGACGCCGGCGTGATCCCCGCGGTGCTGATCGTCGAGGACGAGCGCGTGCTCGCCGAGGCCATGAGCGACTACCTGGCGCGGCACGGCTTCGAGACCGCGATGGCCGGCTCCGGCGAGGCGGCGCTCGACGCCATCCACCGGTCCGAGCCCGACCTGGTGGTGCTGGACTACCAGCTCCCGGGCATGGACGGCCTCGAGGTGCTGCGCGAGATCCGGCAGCGGGCCCCGCAGGCCGCGGTGGTGATGCTCACGGCCCACGGCTCCGTCAAGACCGCGGTCGAGGCGATGCGGGCAGGCGCCTTCGACTACCTCACCAAGCCGGCGGACCTCGAGGAGCTGGCGCTCGTGCTCGGGCGGGCCCGCAGCCACGCCCGCCTCGAGCGCGAGCTGCACCTGCTGCAGGGCGCGGGCGGACGCGGGGCGCCCGGCGAGCGCATCGTCGGCACCTCCGAGGCGACCCGCGGCCTCCGCGCGCAGGTGGAGCGCCTGGCCGGGCTCGACCAGGGCCCGGGCGGCGCGCCGCCGGTGCTCATCTCGGGGGAGACCGGGACCGGCAAGGGACTGGTCGCCCGGGCCATTCACGATCTCTCGGCGCGCGCGGAGCGGCCGTTCGTCGAGGTGAACTGCGGGGCCATTCCGGCCCAGCTGCTGGAATCGGAGATGTTCGGCTACGAGCGCGGCGCCTTCACGGACGCGCGCGCGGCCAAGCCCGGGCTCTTCGAGGTCGCCGACGGCGGCACGTTGTTCCTCGACGAGATCGGGGCGATGCCGCTGGAGCTGCAGGTCAAGCTGCTCAAGGCCATCGAGGACCGCTCGGTTCGCCGGCTCGGCGGGCTGCGGCAGAAGACCGTCGACGTCCGCATCGTCGCCGCGACCAACGCCGACCTCGATCGTTCCGCCCAGGAGGGCGCGTTCCGCGCCGACCTGCTCTACCGCCTGAAGGTGCTGACGCTCGTCCTGACGCCGCTCCGCTCACGGCCCGACGACGTGGTGCCACTGGCCCGTCACTTCCTGGCCGAGGCGGGCCGGCGCTATCGGCGGCCCCGGCGGCTGACTCCCGACGCGGAGACGGCCCTGCGCGCCTACGAGTGGCCCGGCAACGTGCGCGAGGTGGCCAACGTGATCGAGCGCGCGGTGCTCCTGCACGAAGGCGAGGAGATCGGGGCCGGCGTGCTCGGCCTCCCCGCGCTCACGCGGGGTGGCGCCCCGGTCGAGGTCGGCGGCGGGGGCGGAGTGAAGGTCGACTTCTCGCGAGGCGGGTTGAGCCTCTCCGAGCTGGAGCGGACGCTCATCGTGGAGGCGCTGAAGGCCACGGGCGGGAATCGCCGACGGGCCGCCCAACTGCTCGGCATCTCCGTCGAGACGCTGCGGTATCGGATGGAGAAGCACGCGCTCACGTCCGTCGAGCACGACTCCCGCTGACGCCGCCTCCGCGGGCGCCGCACCCGGCTGGCCCGTCCACGGGCGTGGATCGCGGCCTTAGTCCAGGCTCCGAGGGCCGTAGGTCACCTGGTTGCCACCCTGATCGAGGGCCTGCTGCAGATACGCCATGGCCTGGGAGAGGAGGGTGGCATCGTCGTGACCGTCGTACGGGAAGGACACCTTGCCCACGCTGATCGTGAGCCGCGTCGGCCGTCCCTCCGGATTCTCGCGGAACGCGACCTGCTCGATGTTGGAGCGGATCCGCTCGGCCACCCGCAGGGCCTCGTCGCCCGCGGTGTGCAGCAGGATGACCGCGATGGCCGACGACAGCTGTCCCACGATGTCGGTCGCGCGGACGAACTCCGGGATCTTCTGCGACATCGCCCGCTCCAGCTTCTCGGACACGCCCCCGCGTTCGCCGGGACTATCCGGTCGGAGCAGGCAGACCGAGAAGAAATCCTGGTAGCGAATCGCGCGCAATGCCTCGCGGCTCAAGAGGTGGCGGAACGCCTCTTCCTGAAAGATTCCCGCCTCACCATCCGTGAGTTCGCCCACGAGCTCCCCCCTTGCGGTGTCCACGCGGTTTCCTCCTCTTGCACGGCCTGGCGAAGCTCTGGCCCCGCGCGCCGGCAAGTTCTGCGCCGACCCGATCCGGCACACCGTGGGAGCGGTCGCCGTGCCGGGAACTGCCCGAGAGCGGAGGAGAAATCGATCCGGCGCGACCGCTCGAGCCCGCGCGACGGTGACCCGTCGGCACCGGGTGGCTCACGAGCGGCCGTCGAGCGGCCGCCGGGCTCGCGCCTTCGCCGAATTCCTGATCGGAGCCATCACGCGCAGCTTTCATCTGTCACGTAATCAGCACACACCGCCGGTGAATCGCGGGGGCCGCCGGGACGACCCGTGACGTGACCGGCCCTCGCACCGTGCTGCACCGCGCCGACGTCCTCGCGACCCGGCCGTGATTCGCAATTCAAGGTTTCGGGCTCGCCGGTGCAGAGCGCCGCAGTCGGGTTCTCCGCGATCCCGACGATCATCGAAAGACAGCATATGCCCTTGTCGTCAAATCCCCATCGTGAAATGACCACGCAACCGCGCGTGGCTGGGCACTTCTTTGCGGGTCGCCGGGCCGACGTTTGGGCTATGATCACCTCCACTCGACCCCGGGAGAGGGAACTTTCCCGAGGCAACACGGGTTATGCGGGCAGGATCACACCGAAGGGAGGTGACGCGGATGAAGATGCTCATGATGGCGCTCGCGGTCATCGCGTTCGCCGCCGCACCGGCACTGGCCAATCAGTGCCCGCTCCTGATCAAGCAGATCCAGGACGCGACGGCCGGCAAGACGGATGACGCCTCCAAGAAGGCCGCGGCCATGGCCACCGAGGCCAAGGCGCTGCACGATGCGGGCAAGCACGCCGAGTCGGTGGCCAAGGCGGACGAGGCCGCCAAGGTGATCAACCTCTCGCTGAAGAAGAAGTAAGCCGCTCGCATTTCCCGGGGGCTCCTGCGCGATCGCCGCGCCGGAGCCCCCGAGCCGTTTCTTGCGCCCTCCACCTAAGCGTGTAAAAATCAGCGACAATATGGCCCTCGACGATCGCCAGGACCGCTATCCCTTTCCCGAGATCGAGGCCAGGTGGCAGAAGGTCTGGGCCGACCGCAAGCAGTTCAAGGTCACCGAAGAGCCGGGCCGGCCGAAGTACTACTGTCTCGAGATGTTCCCGTATCCCTCCGGGCGCATCCACATGGGCCACGTGCGGGTCTACGCCATCGGCGACCTGCTGGCCCGCTACAAGTGGATGCGCGGCTTCAACGTGCTGCACCCCATGGGCTGGGACGCGTTCGGACTGCCCGCCGAGAACGCGGCCATCGACAACGGGGTGCATCCGGCGGTGTGGACCTACGAGAACATCGACAACATGCGCACCCAGCTGCGGCGCATGGGCATCTCCTACGACTGGGACCGCGAGGTGGCCACGTGCGACCCGGCCTACTACAAGTGGGAGCAGCTCATCTTCATCCGGATGCTCGAGCGCGGGCTTGCCTATCGCCGCCGCTCGCGGGTCAACTGGTGCCCGTCCTGCCAGACCGTGCTGGCCAACGAGCAGGTCGAGGCGGGGCGGTGCTGGCGCTGCGACTCCGAGGTGACGATCCGCGAGATCGACGGCTGGTTCTTCAAGATCACCGACTACGCCCAGGAGCTGCTCGACTGGTGCGACCGCCTGCCCGGATGGCCCGAGCGCGTGCTGACGATGCAGCGCAACTGGATCGGCCGGAGCGAGGGCGCCGAGTTCGCGCTGCCGGTGGCGGGTCGGCCCGATCTCCGGATCCCGATCTTCACCACGCGTCCCGACACCTCGTTCGGCATGACCTACGCGGTGCTGGCGCCCGAGCACCCGCTGGTGGACGGCCTGGCCGCCGACGCGGCCGAGCGGAGCCGGATCGACGCCTTCCGCGCCGAGGTCGCGCGCGAGACGGAGATCGAGCGGCTCGCCACCGACCGGCCGAAGCGCGGCCTCCGCCTCACCGCGCGGGCCGTCAACCCGTTCACCGAGCGGGAGATCCCGCTCTTCCTCGCCGACTACGTGCTGATGGGCTACGGCACCGGGGCGATCATGGCGGTGCCCGGAGAGGACCAGCGCGACTGGGACTTCGCGAAGGCCCACGACCTGCCGATCGTCGCCACCGTGAAGCGGCCCGAGGGGTGGGCCGACGACCAGGCCTACACCGGCGACGGGGTGAAGATCAACTCGGGCTTCCTCGACGGCCTCGACATCGAGGCGGCGAAGCGCAAGGCGATCGACTGGCTGGTGGCCAAGGGCCTCGGTCAGGCCAAGGTCAACTTCCGCCTGCGCGACTGGGGGATCAGCCGGCAGCGCTACTGGGGCGCGCCGATCCCGGTGCTGTATTGCGAGAAGGACGGCATGGTGCCGGAGCGGGAGGAGAACCTTCCGGTGGTGCTGCCGCGCGACGTGCAGATCAGCGGCAAGGGGGGCTCGCCCCTCGCCGAGGTGGCGAGCTTCGTCAACGCCACGTGCCCGAAGTGCGGCGGCCGCGCGCGCCGCGACACCGACACCATGGACACCTTCGTGGAGTCGTCGTGGTACTTCCTGCGCTACTGCTCGCCGACCTACGACCGCGGCATGTTCGAGCCGGGGGCCGCCGCCTACTGGATGCCGGTGGACCAGTACATCGGCGGCATCGAGCACGCGGTGCTCCATCTCCTGTACGCGCGCTTCTACACCAAGGTCCTCCGCGACCTCGGCATGCTGAAGGTCGACGAGCCGTTCCAGGCCCTGCTCTCGCAGGGCATGGTCATCAAGGACGGGGCGAAGATGTCGAAGTCGAAGGGCAACGTGGTGGATCCGGACGATCTCATCCGCCGCTACGGCGCCGACACCGCGCGCCTGTTCTCGCTGTTTGCGGCCCCGCCCGAGAAGGACCTCGACTGGAACGACCGCGGGGTGGAGGGCGCCTCCCGCTTCCTCAACCGCGTCTGGCGTTTCGTCCACGCGCACCTCGCCGAGCTGAATGGGGCAGTGGCAGGGCGAGGTGCAGCCGAAGGCGAGCCGAGCGGATCAGCAGGGGCAGGGCGAGGTGCAGCCGAAGGCGAGCCGAGCGGATCAGCAGTGGCCGGGCGAGGTGCCGCCGAAGGCGAGCCGGGCGGATCGGCAGCCCGCGCGTTCCGGCGCACGATCCACGAGACGATCCGGAAGGTGACCCACGATATCGAGCACGACTTCCACTTCAACACGGCGATCAGCGCGGTGATGGAGCTGGTCAACGCGCTCCACGACTTCGAGCGGGTCTCGCTCGACACCATGCCCCGCCCCGCGCGCGCCGCCCTCTTGCGGGAGGCGGTGGAGACGACCCTGCTGCTCCTGGGCCCGGTCTCGCCGCACATCACCGAGGAGCTGTGGGCGGCCCTCGGCCATCGCGAGAGCCTCTTCAAGCAGGCGTGGCCGCGCCCGGACGAGACGGCGCTGGCTCGCGACGAGGTCGAGATCGTGGTGCAGGTGGACGGGCGCGTGCGCGGCCGCCTCACTGCCGGCGTGGACGCGCGGGAGGCGGAGATCCGCGAGCGGGCCCTCGCCGACGACAAGGTGCGGCCGTGGCTCGACGGCCGCCAGGTCGCGAAGGTGGTCGTGGTGCCGGGGCGTCTCGTCAACATCGTGACCCGTGGCTGATCCGAGCCGGGGCGAGATGGCGGACGGCTCCTAGTGTCCCGGCCGGCCTCGAATCCCGGCGCCCGGGCCTGAGCGGTGGACCTCGCCGGCTTCGTCAAGGCGGCGGACGCGGGCCAGGCGCCTCCGGTCACGCTGCTGCACGGCCCCGAGCCCTTCCTGCTCGACGACGCGATCGCGCGCTTGAGCCGCGCCATGTTCCCCGGGCAGACCGAGCTGTCGCTCGTGCGGGAGATCCTGGACGCGCGGGGCGTCGGCGCCGACGGCATCGTGCAGTCGGCGCTCATGCTGCCGTGGCTCGGCGCCCGCCGCCTGGTGGTCGCGCGCGGCGTCGACGCGCTCACCGCGAAGTCGGCGGAGCCGCTCGCCGCCTACGTGAAGGCCCCGAATCCCTCCACCGTGCTGATCCTCCAGGCCGACGCCCTGCTCGAGCCGTCGCACTGGCTGCTCCGCGCGATTCCCGCCGCTGCGGTGATCAGCGCGCCGAGCCCGACCGGCCGCGCGCTCGCCGGCTGGCTGCGCGCCTACGCGCAGTCGCGCGGCTACGGTCTCGACGAGGCCGCCGCCGCCATGCTGGTGGAGCTGTCGGGCGACGACCTGACCCAGCTCGTCGGCGAGGTGGAGAAGGCCGCGCTCGCCGGCGGCCCGGACAACCGGCGCGTCACCACGACCGAGGTGCGGGCGGTGGTGGGTGAGCACCGGCTGCGTCACGTGTTCGATCTGACCCGCGCCCTGATCGGGCGCGACACCGGGACGGCCCTCGTCCTGCTCGAATCGCTCCTGAACGGCGGCGAGGAGCCGCTGGCCGTGCTCGGCATGCTGACCCGCGAGGCACGCGCCATCTGGCAGGCCGCCGGCGCCCTGCGAGCCGGGCGGGCGCCCGAGGATATCGCGCGGGGCCTGCGCCGTCCGCCCGCGGCGGCCGCCGCCTTGCTCGACCGGGCGCGGAGCCTCTCGCCGGGAGCCGCGGCCCGACAGCTGGCCCGCTGCTGGGAAGTCGAGCGGCGACTGAAGATGGGCGGAGCCGCGCGGCCCGAGCTGTCGCTGCTCGTCGCCGATCTGTGCGCGGTGTGACGGCGCGCGCCCGGCGCGCACTCGCCGGCCTCGTCCTGCTGGCGACGGCGACCGCGGCGCCCGCGGCCGCGGCACCCGCCGGGCTCCTCGCGGGCGCGGCCAGCGTGACGGTGGACCTACCCGACGACACGCCGCTGGCCGGCTACGGCGGCTTCCCCCGCCGCGCGTGGCTCCCCGACGTCTTTGGACAGCATCCCGACACCTTCTGGTTCCGCCCGAGCCGCGGGGTCCACGATCCCATCAAGGCGAGGGCCCTCGTGCTCGAGGCGGCCGGGGGGCGCGTGCTCTGGATCACCGTCGACCTGATCGGCATGGACGCGAGCCTGGTATCCGATTTGCGCGCGCGGCTCGATCAGCTGGGCCTGCGCTACTCCGCGGTGGTGGCGGCGGCCTCGCACACCCACTCCGGGCCCGGCGCCTTCGCCCGCTCGGACCTCTTCGGCTTCATCGCGGTGGATCGCGAGTCACCGCGGGTCCGCGGGCGTCTCTTCTCGGCGATGGAGGAGGCGGCGCGTCAGGCCGAGCGCCGCAAGCGGCCCGCCACGGTGGGCACCGGACGGAGCGAGATCGCCGGGCTGACCGACAGCCGCGTGCACGAGCCGCTCGATCCGGAGCTGGGCGTGCTCAAGGTGATGGGCACCGACGCCCGTCCGATCGCGGTCGTCTGGAACTACGCCATCCACGGCACCGCGCTCGGCCGGGAGAACTTCAAGCTGTCGGGCGACGTGATGGGCGACGCGGCCGCGCGCATCGAGGAGCAGCTCGGAGCGCCCGCCCTGTTCGTCAACGGCGCCGAGGGCGACGTGAGCCCGCGCCAGCGGGGCTGGGACGGCGTGGCCGCCATCGGCAAGGCGCTCTCCGCGGGCGTGCTCGCCGCGTGGCCGCGCATCGCGCCGGATCCGGTGCAGCGGCTCACCGCCGCGGTCGAGACTGCCGCGCTCCCCGCACCCGGGCTCGAGCTGCGCAACTGCCTGGGCGGCTGGATCCCGCGCGGCACGCGGCTCGGCCTGCGCGCGGCGCTCCCCGCCTCCGCCGACGTGGTGGCGGTCGGGGTCGGCCGCTCGGCGTGGGTGGCGATCCCCGGCGAGCTCGACACGCAGCTCGGCCAGGAGATCAAGGCCGCGGGGCGCGGGCGCTTCGCCCACACCTTCGTGGCGGGGCTGGCCAACGGCTACCTGGGCTACTTCGTGAGCGCCGAGCATTTCCGCACGCCGAGCTACATCTCGTGCGGCAGCCTCTACGGCGAGCGGGGCGGGGAGATCCTACGGGGCGCCGCGGTCACCGCTCTGCACGAGCTGGCCGAGCGGCGACTCGCCCGGCTGGTCAAGCCCGGGCGTTGAGCGTGCGAACGAGCGCGGACTTGCGTCGCGCGGCGGTGTTGCGGTGGAGGATGCCCTTCGTCACCGCGCGGTCGAGCGCACGAATGGCATCGCTCACCGCGGCGGCGGAGTCGGTGCCCTTGCTCGCGAGCGCCTCGCGCGCGCCCTTCACGCTCGAACGCACCGCGCTGCGCACCGCCCGGTTCCGGAGGCGGCGTTTCTCGTTCTGTCGGATCCGCTTCCGCGCGGACGGGGTATTGGCCACAGGACGTCTCCTTCGGTGGATTTCGGACACACGAGCCTACCGTCGGGGGGCGGGAGTGTCAAGGATGTTGTCGGCTCGGTGAGCGAGTCGGCCGACGCCCAGGAGCACGTCCAGCGCGGAGTCGTGAGCGCGGTCGGCTCGATCGGAGCCGCCACCCTGGCGAGCCGCGTGCTCGGCTACGTGCGCGACATGGTGGTGGCACACACCTTCGGCGCGGGCCCCGTCACCGACGCGTTCCTGGTCGCCTTCCGGATCCCGAATCTCCTGCGGCGGCTGCTCGCGGAGGGCGCGCTCTCCACCGCGGTCATCCCGGTGTTCACCGAGACCCTGACCCAGGGGGGCCCGGGCGCCTTCGCGCGGCTCGCCCGCGCGGCGGCCGGCGCGGCCATCGTCGTGCTCTGCGTGGTGTCGGCGCTCGGGGCGCTGCTCGCTCCGCAGGTGGTCGCGGTGATGGCGCCGGGCTGGCGGGCCGATTCCGCGCTGTTCGATCTCGCGGTGAGCCTGACCCGGGTGATGTTCCCGTATCTGGTGCTGGTCGGTCTCGCCGCGCTCGCCATGGGTGCCCTCAACGCGCACCATCGCTTCTTCACCGCCGCCCTCGGGCCGGCGGTCCTCAACGTGGCCATGATCGTGGCGGTGCTCGGCCTGGCCGGCTACACCACGCCCCCGATCATGGCTCTCGCGGTGGGCGTCCTGGTGGGCGGCCTCGGTCAGCTCCTCGTGCAGCTCCCCGAGCTGCGCCGTCTCGGGATCCCCCTGGTGCCGTCACGAGAGTGGCGCCATCCCGGGGTGAGGCGGATCGCGCACCGCCTGTGGCCGGCGGTATTCGCGCTGGCCGCAGTGCAGATCACGGTGGTGGTGAACACCCTGCTCGCCTCGCTCCTGCCCGCGGGCACCGTCTCGTACCTCTACTATGCGGACCGGGTCATGGAGTTCCCGCTCGGGATCTTCGGCATCGCCCTGGCCACCGCGGCCCTGCCCAGCATGTCGCGGCAGGCGGCGCGCCGCGAGCTCACCGCGCTCCGCGCCACGCTGGAGTGGGCGCTGCGGATGTCCGCGTTCGTGGCGGTGCCCGCCACGGTCGGGCTGCTGATCCTGGGCGGCCCCATCGTGCGGCTCCTCTTCCAGCGCGGCGAGTTCAGCGCCGCCGACGGCGTGCTGACCGCGCAGGCGCTGGCCGGCTACGCGGTGGGCCTGCCCGCGTTCTCGGCCACGCGCATCGCGGCCCAGACGTTCTACGCGCTCGGCGACACCCGGACGCCGGTGCTGGTGGGCTTCGTGTCGGTCGCGGTCAACGTGGTGCTCGCGCTTCTCCTCATGTGGCCGTTGCAGCACGTGGGCCTGGCCCTGGCCTCGTCCCTGTCGTCGTACGTCAACCTGCTCGGCCTCTGCTGGCTCCTGCGACGCCGCCTCGACGGGCCGCGGGTCGCCGAGGTGGGACCGTCGCTCGCGCGCACGGTCGCCGCATCCGGGGTGCTCGCGCTCTGGTGTCTCGCCATCAGCGGTCTCGTGCCCGGGGTCCCGCTGCCGATCGGGCGCGGACTGCCGTGGCTGGTGGTGGCGCTCGCGGGGGGAGTGGTCGTCTACGTGCTCGTGGCGGGCGCGCTGCGCTCGGTCGAGCTCTCGACGCTGCTCGGGATGTTGCGGCGCGGCCGCTCCACCTTGCCTCCGCCCGGGAGCCGATGATACACTCCCTCATGCTCCTGGAGTTTGCAGGGGACGCCTCGGTGCCGGCCCAGGCAGGACGAATCGGCCGATACCGGGGCCGTCGTTTTTTCCGACACCGGCACGGCTGGCCGCTTCGAGCCCCTCGAGCTCTCACCCTTCGCCTGCCGCTCCGGATGTAAGCCGGTGCCGGCTCGACCGGGAGCGCCCGCGGACCGGACGACGGCGGGAGGCGTGTCGGAGCCGCTGATCGACGAGTATCTCGGGAGTCTTCAGGTGGAGCGCGGGGCCGCGCTGAACACACTCCTGGCCTACCGGCGCGATCTCGCGGGCTTCGAGCGGTTCCTGGCTCACGAGCGGCGTCGCCTCGACGCGGTGGCGGTGAGCGATCTCTCGCGGTATCTGGCCACGCTGCGCCGCCGCGGGCTCGGCAGCCGCAGCGTGGCGAGGCATCTCTCGGCGGTGCGCGGCCTCTATCGGTTCCTGCTGGACGGCCGGCACATCACCCGTGATCCCACCGAGCATCTGGACAGTCCGCGGCCGGCCCGTCGGCTGCCGCGCACGCTCTCGATCGAGGACACCACCGCGCTCGTCGAGGCGCCCGACACCCGCCGGCCCGACGGGCTCCGGGACCGCGCGATGCTGGAGCTGCTCTACGCGTGCGGGCTGCGCGCCTCGGAAGCGCTCGGGCTCCGCGTGGAGGACGTGAACTTCGCGGCCGGCTACGTGACCGTGACCGGGAAGGGGAACCGGCAGCGTCTCGTGCCGGCGGGGGCGCAGGCGCTCGACTGGGTGCGGCGCTATTGCACGACGGTGCGGCCGCGACAGGTCCGCCGCGAGTGCTCCGCGCTGTTCCTGAACCGCTCCGGGGGGTCGATGTCGCGGCAGGCGCTCTGGAACCTGATCCGCCGCGCGGCCCGCCGCGCCGCCATCCGCACCGTGGTGTCGCCGCACACGCTGCGCCACTCGTTCGCCAGCCACCTGCTCGAGCGGGGCGCCGACCTGCGATCGGTGCAGGCCATGCTCGGACACGCGGATATCTCCACCACGCAGATCTACACGCATCTGCCCTCGAGCGTGGTCCACGACATGTACCGGAAGTTCCACCCGCGAGCGCGCGCCCGGCGTGCCGCGAGGGCCGGCTGACGTGGCGCGGGCCGGTCACGTGTACCCGCAGGTGGAGCCCGGCGTCGAGGCGATGATGAACCGGCCCGTGGTCGGCGCCGCGCCCGGCGTGCCCGTCACGCGAGCCCTCCGCCGGGCCCGCGCGGCCGGCGCGGCCATCGTCGTGCTCGGCCGGCGGCGCGCGGTGCGGGCCGCGGAGCTGGCCACCGCCGCGGACTGGGGATTCGGCGCGCGTCCCGCTCGCGACATGGCGTGGCGTGATCTGCCGACCGTCGGTCGGCGCGCCACCGAGGTGGCCGTGCGCCGTTGCCTGCTCGCGGGGGCCTCTCTCGTGCTGGTGCAGGGCGCTCGCGGCATCGTCGGCGCCGTCGATGCCCATCGGTGCCCGGTCCTGCCCGTCGAATCGTCGGTGCTTCCGCAGCTCGAGCGGGGAGGCGACCGTCAGGCCGAGGCGCGGCTCTGGCTCCTGCGCGTCGCCGGCAAGGTGGGCGAGGGGCTCGGCTCGCCCGCGTACGCGGTGGGCGGGTTCGTGCGCGATCTCCTGCTCGGCGCCGCGCCGCCCGACGTCGACCTGGTCGTCGAGGGCGACGGCCTGCCGTTCGCGCGGCGGCTCGCCGAGGAGATCGGCGGCACCCTGCTCGTGCACGGCAGCTTCGGCACCGCGTCCATCGAAGGTGGCCACGCCGCCGCCGGCGCGGGACCCGACGGCGTGGCCCTCGGGCGTGTGGACATCGCCTCGGCGCGACGCGAGCGCTATGCAGCCGCGGGCGCCCTGCCGGACGTCGAGCCCGCGGGGCTCGTCGAGGATCTGCGGCGCCGCGACTTCTCGGTGAACGCGCTCGCGGTGGCGCTGGCACCGGATCGGTTCGGCCGGTTGATCGATCCGCTCGGCGGTCTGCCGGACGTTCGCGCGCGGCGCCTTCGCGCCTTGCGGCCGCTCGCGTTCGTCGAGGATCCCACCCGCATCGTGCGGGCGGCGCGCTACGTGGCTCGCCTCGGCCTCGGCGTGGACCCCGCCACGCGGGCCGGGATCCGGACCGGGATCGCCTGGGGTCCGTACCCGGCACTCTCCGGCCAGCGCCTGTGGCGCGAGCTCGAGCTGGTCGCCGCGGAGCCGCGAGCCCGTCCTGCATTCGAGCTTCTCGTCAGGTGGAGGGTTCCAAGACTCTGGAATGCCGAGGTTCTCTCGGCTGGGCACCTGCGCGCGGCCGAGCGATTCGCCCGGTGGGCCAGGGACGCCGGCGTGGCCGTCGATGCCGCCGAGCTGTTCCTCATCGCGCTGCTCATCGGCCGCCCGCCGGCCGCGGTGGAGCGCGCGCTCGATCGGCTGGCGTTGAGCGGAGAGCCGCGGGCGCGCATCGAGGCCGGGGCGCTGGCCGGTCCGCTCGCCCGCCGGCTCGATGGCGCGCGGCTGCGGCCGAGCGAGGTGGACGAGGCGCTCGCCGCCACGCCCGAGACCGCGGCGCTCGCCGCGTGGCTCTGCGGCGGGCCGCGGGCTCGGCGTCGCGTCGAGTGGTATCTGGCGTCCGGCCGGGCGGTCCGCCCGCGGCTCCGTGGCGCGGATCTGCTGGCCCTGGGCGTGCCGCGCGGGCCACGGGTGGGGGAGGCGCTCGGCATGCTGCGGCGGCGCCGGCTGGACGGAGACCTCGGCTCGCTGGCCGAGGAGCGCGATCTCGTGAAAGAATGGCTCACATCGGGAAAGGAGGCGTGAGGTGACGACCAGATACATCTTCGTGACGGGTGGCGTCGTGTCCTCGCTGGGCAAGGGACTGGCCGCGGCGTCGATCGGCTCCCTGCTCGAGGCGCGCGGCTTCCGAGTCACGCTGCAGAAGATGGATCCCTACATCAACGTGGACGCGGGGACGATGAGTCCCTACCAGCACGGCGAGGTCTACGTGACCGACGACGGCGGCGAGACCGACCTCGACCTCGGTCACTACGAGCGCTTCACCTCCGCGCGGATGACCCGGGACAACAACGTCACCACCGGGAAGGTCTACGGGACCGTGATCGAGAAGGAGCGCCGGGGCGACTACCTGGGACGCACCGTGCAGGTCATCCCGCACATCACCGACCAGATCAAGGCGTCGATCCGCAAGGTGGGCGCCGGGATGGACGTGGTGATCATCGAGATCGGCGGCACCGTCGGCGACATCGAGGGTCTGCCCTTCCTCGAAGCGGTCCGCCAGTTCAAGAAGGACGTGGGCAAGGACAACGTCATCTACGTCCACCTCACGCTGGTGCCGTTCATCCAGGCCGCCCAGGAGCTGAAGACCAAGGCGACCCAGCACTCGGTGAAGGAGCTGCGGGCCATCGGTATCCAACCCGACGTCCTGCTGTGCCGGACCGCCAAGGATCATCCGCTCACGCCGTCCACCAAGTCCAAGATCGCGCTCTTCTGCGACGTCGAGGAGGAGGCGGTGATCGCGGCCCGCGACGTCGACACCATCTACGAGGTGCCGCTGGCCTTCCACGACCAGGGTCTGGACGAGTCCATCGTCAAGCTGCTGGGGCTGCCCGCGCGGCCGATCGATCTCTCCCGCTGGGAGGAGATCGTGCGTCGGGTGAAGGCACCGCGCCGGCGCTGCCGCGTCGGGGTGGTGGGCAAGTACATCGAGGTGAAGGACTCCTACAAGAGTCTCTACGAGGCGCTGGCCCACGGGGGCATCGCCCACGAGGCCGCGGTGGACGTGGTGTGGGTCGACGCCGAGCGCATCGAGCGCGAGGGGCTGGCCGGCCACGTGGCCGGGCTCGACGGCATCCTGGTGCCGGGCGGCTTCGGGGACCGGGGCATCGAGGGGAAGATCCAGGCGATCCGCTACGCGCGCGAGCAGCGGGTGCCCTATTTCGGGATCTGCCTGGGCATGCAGTGCGCGGTGATCGAGTACGCGCGGCATGTGTGCGGGCTCGACGGCGCCAACTCCACCGAGTTCAGTCCGACCCCGGCCCACAACGTGATCGACCTGCTGCCCGAGCAGCGCCACGTCCGGGACAAGGGCGGCACCATGCGGCTCGGGCTCTACCCGGTGCTGCTGAGCGAGGGCACCACCGCCTCGAAGGCCTACGGCCAGGGGCTGATCGAGGAGCGTCACCGGCACCGTTACGAGGTCAACAACGACTACCTGGCCCGGCTGGAGAAGAACGGGCTCCGCATCTCCGGGATCTGGGCCGAGAAGCAGCTGGTGGAGATCATCGAGCTGCCCGATCATCCGTGGTTCGTCGCCGGCCAGTTCCATCCCGAGTTCCGCTCGCGGCCGTGGGAGCCGCACCCGCTCTTCGCGGCCTTCATCAAGGCCGCGCTCGATCACCAGGGCGGCGCGTGACCGGGACGCGGGCGGTCCGGATCGGCGCCGTCACCATCGGAGGCGGGGCGCCCCTGGCCGTGATCGGCGGGCCCTGCGCCATCGAGAACGAGAAGCACGCGCTCACGGTGGCGGAGCGCCTGCAGCGCATCACCGCCGACGCCGGCGTGCCGTTCATCTACAAGTCGTCCTACGACAAGGCCAACCGCTCCTCGATCCACGCCTACCGCGGCCCCGGTCTCACCGAGGGGCTGCGAATCTTGAAAAAGGTCAAGGAGGAGACCGGGCTCGCGGTCCTGTCCGACGTGCACGCGGTCTCCGAGGTGGGGCCGGCCGCGCAGGTGCTCGACGTGCTCCAGATTCCCGCGTTCCTCTGCCGCCAGACCGATCTCATCGTGGCGTGCGCGCGGAGCGGCCGGCCGGTGAACGTCAAGAAGGGCCAGTTCGTGGCCCCGCGCGACATGGTGAACGTGGTGGAGAAGATCCGCGCGTCGGGCACCGAGGACCTCCTGCTGACCGAGCGCGGCACCAGCTTTGGTTACAACAATTTGGTCGTCGATTTCCGCGGCCTGCCGATCATGCGCGCCTTCGGCTATCCGGTGATCTTCGACGCGACTCATTCCGTCCAGCTGCCCGGCGGGCAGGGAGACCGGTCGGGAGGCGAGCGGCAGTACGTCCAGGCGCTGGCGCGCGCCGCGGTGGCGGTCGGGGTCGACGCCCTGTTCATGGAGATGCACGAGGACCCGGATCGCACGATGGAGGATGGCCGGCCGCTGTCCGACGGCCCCAACATGCTCAAGCTGGACGATCTGCCGCGGCTGCTCGACGCGGTGCGGGCCATCGCGGCGGGCCCCCGGCCCCGATGATGGACCGCGCTCGGATCCTCGCGCTCGCGGAGCGCGTGCTGCGCCTCGAGGCGGAGAGCGTGCTCGCGCTGTGCCCACGGCTCGACGATCGCTTCGTCGCGGCGGTGGGCGTGCTGCACGGCTGCCGCGGGCGGGTCATCGTCACCGGCATGGGCAAGTCCGGCCTCATCGCGCGCAAGATCGCAGCGACCCTCGCGAGCACGGGGACTCCCGCCTATTTCCTGCATCCCGCCGAGGGCGTGCACGGCGATCTGGGCATGGTGGCGCGCGAGGACGTGGTGCTCGCGCTCTCCAACTCCGGCGAGACCGACGAGGTCCTCGCGGTCCTGCCCGCGCTGAAGCGGCTCGGCATCCCGCTCATCCTCCTCACCGGCTCGCTCGCCTCCGCGCTGGCACGGCAGGCCGACATCGTCCTGGACGTCGCGGTGGCCGAGGAGGCGTGCCCCATCAATCTGGCGCCGACCTCGAGCACGACCGCCGCGCTCGCCATGGGCGACGCCCTGGCCATGGCCCTGCTCGACGTGCGCGGGCTCGGCCCCGACGCCTACGCGGCGCTCCACCCGCGCGGCAGCCTGGGCTGGAAGTCGCTGTTCAAGGTCGCGGACCTGATGCACACCGGCGAGTCCATGCCGATGGTGTCCGAGCAGGCCACCATGAAGGAGGCGATCGAGGAGATGAGCGGCAAGGGGCTCGGCATGACCACGGTGGTGGATGGTGACGGACGGCTCGTCGGAGTGGTCACCGACGGCGACCTGCGGCGACAGCAGCTGGCCCACGGCGCCACGCTGCTCGAGCGACGCGCCGCGGAGTGCATGACCCGCGGGCCCAAGGTCATCGGCGCCGACGAGCTGGCCGCGAAGGCCCTCGCCGTGATGGAAGGGCGCATCACCAGCCTCGTCATCGTCGACGCGGCGGGCCGGCCCGCCGGCGTCATCCACGTGCACGACATCCTGCGCGCGAAGATCGTGTGAGGGCCGCTCCGCGCGCCTCCCGCATTCGCCTGCTCGTCCTGGACGTGGACGGCGTGCTCACCGACGGGGGGCTCGTCTACCGCGCGTCCGGCGAGGAGACGAAGCGCTTCCACGTCCACGACGGCTTCGCGCTGGTCGCGGCGCTCCAGGCGGGGCTGCAGATCGCGGTGCTCTCGGGGCGCGCCTCGGCCGCGGTCACTCGCCGCCTGGCCGAGCTGGGCGTGGCCGAGGTGCACCAGGGCGTGACCGACAAGGTCGCGGCCCTGGATTCGCTCCGGGAGCGGCTCGGACTCGCGCCGCGCGAGGTCGCGGTGATGGGAGACGATCTGCCGGATCTGCCCGCGATGGCTCGCGCGGGCATGGCGCTGGCGCCGGCGAACGCGGTCACGGAGATCAAGCGGATCGCCCACTGGATCGCCCGGCGTCGAGGCGGTGACGGGGCGGTGCGGGAGGCCGTGGAGATGCTGTTAAAGGCGCGCCGTTCCTGGCCGCCGCGCTGATTCTTCGCAGGTCGGTCTTCTTCATTTGCCTCGGTCGTAGATACTGTGCTAGCGTGGCACGGAGATTGCTATGCGGAAGGCACCCCTCATCATCCTGATGCTCGTCGTGGTATTCGTCGCCGCAGTGGCGGGCGTGCTCGTCCGCCGCGCGCGGATCCCGCGCTCGATTCCGACGGAGCCCGTGGCCACGAACGCCGACTACCGGCTCAAGCAGATTCATCTGCAGGAGCAGAGCCGCGACGGCTCGCGCTGGCAGCTGGACGCCGAGTACTCGGAGACGTTCGAGGAGCAGAGCAAGACGACGATGAAGAAGGTGGTCGTCAAGGTCGATCAGGCCGGGAAGGGTGACAAGGCGCCACGCTCGTGGACGGTGACCGGCGACGAGGGAGATCTCAATCAGGAGACGAAGGACATCGTGCTGCGCGGCAACGTCGTGCTCGTCTCGAGCGACGGCCTGCGTCTCGAGACCGACCAGCTCAACTGGGACGCGGACGAGCAGCGCGCGTGGACGAAGGACGCGGTCGTGATCTATCGAACGGGCGCGGTCGTGCGGGGCACCGGGTTCGAATCGCGGGTGTCCGAGGAAGTGACGAACATCAAGGGGCGGGTGCGGGCGACCTTCAAGCGCGGCTCGACGCCCGGAGCCGCGGCGGCGCCGGGAAGCTCATGAGACGGCTCCTCGCCGCGATGCTCGGGCTGTGGGTGGCGGTCAGCCTGGTCGCGCCCGCGCGGGCGCAGACCGGCACCGGAAAGGCTCGTCCCACGCGTCCGGCCGCGGCGGCGCCGGGGCCCCGCGCGGGCGGCGCCCAGGACGATCGCGACGCGCCGGTCACGGTCGACGCCGACCAGCTCGAGAACATCCAGAAGGAAGGGCTCGTGGTGTTCTCCGGCAACGTGGTCGCGTCGCAGAACAATTCGACCCAGTGGGCGGACCGCATGGAGGTGTACCTGGACGACAAGGGTGACAAGATCGTCCGCACCATCTCCACCGGCAACGTCCGGATCGTCACCAAGGATTGCCGCAACGGCACCGCCCGGCGCGCCGAGTACTACGACGCCGAGCAGCGCGTGGTGCTGATCGGCAACGCCCGGGTGTGGCGCGACGACAACGTCGTGACCGGCGAGCGCATCACGATCTATCTCGCCGAGGATCGCAGCCTGGTCGAGGGCGGTCAGCAGGAGCGCGTCAAGGCCGTGTTCTACCCCCGCAACCAGGACGAAGCCGCCGCCCGCCCCAAGCCCACCCCAGGGCAGTGCTCATGACGACACGGTTGTCCACCTGTGTCGATGGTCGCCCGCGGCTGGGGGAGCGCGGGGGCCAGATCGGCCGCGGCGGGATGCATGGCCGCGACACCCAACGGTTGTC
>Ga0209966_1000046_pt1 | contig 52323 bp, 46 predicted proteins | sample RhisoiCoNPM_FD_187575 | JGI IMG/M metagenome (GOLD analysis project Ga0209966, IMG submission 187575) | Arabidopsis thaliana rhizosphere microbial communities from the Joint Genome Institute, USA, that affect carbon cycling - Rhizosphere... | ecosystem: Host-associated > Plants > Roots >... | reverse complement strand
CACGAGCCCGAGGTCGAGGCGGCACTGGGCCGGAAGAACCTGATCCACGACCGCCGCGCCGTCGCGGCCACGGAGATGGTGCTCGTCGGCCCCGCGCCCAGGCGTGCCAGCAAGAAGGCGCCCGCCTCGGGCGATCCGGCTGGCGTCGCCGGTGCGGCCGACGGCGCCGAGGCGTTGCGCCGCATCGCCGCGGCCGGCGAGCGCGGCGAGGCCCTCTATGTCGCCTGCGGCGAACCGAGCGGCACGCGCCACCTGGAACAGGCCTTGTGGCGCTCGGTCGGCCCCCTGCCGGTCGGCGCCTGGTTGCGCACGGCGGCGCCTGGACCGGACGCCGCGCTCGCGCTGGCGCGCGAGCTGCAGGCCTACGCGATCATCGAACGCGGGCTGTGGACGGCCCGCGGCGAAGGCTCGGGGCTGGCCGTCCTGGTCGACGGCGACGCACGGCTCGCGGCCACCTACCACGTGATGCGCCCGCTGCGGACGAACCATCCGGCCGGCAAGCTGCTGGCCGGCTGGCTGGCCGGGCCGAACGGCCGGCGCGTCGTCGGTCGCTTCGGGCGCGGCTACCGCGTCCCCGCGTGAGCCTGCGGCGGCAGCCCCGGCGTCGTCTGCTCGCGGTCTTCGCGGCCGCGTTGCTGACGCTGCCGACCGCTCGCGCCGCCGACGAGGAGGTCGTCGTCTACGCCGCCGCCAGCCTGACCGACGTGCTGCAGGCCATCGTCAAACAGGGCGGCTTCACCACCGTGAAGTTCTCGTTCGGCTCGAGCTCGACGCTGGCGCGCCAGATCGAGCAGGGCGCCCCGGCGCAGCTCTTCGTCAGCGCCGACGAGGCCTGGATGGACATGGCCGAGAAGTCCGGCCGCGTCGAGCCCGGCACGCGGCGCGACTGGGTCGGCAACCGCCTCGCGCTGGTCGCGCCCGGCACCGGCGAGCCGAGCGCGCCGCCCGAGAGCGCCGAAGCCGTCACCGCCCAACTGCGCGCCGCGCTGGCGGCCAAGGACGCGCGCATCGCGACCGGCGATCCGGCCCATGTGCCGGTGGGCAAGTACGCGCAGGCGGCGCTGGGCGCGCTCGGGCTGTGGTCCGAGGTCGGGCCGCGGCTGGCGCGCGCCGACAACGTGCGCGCGGCGCTGGCGCTGGTCGAGCGCGGCGAGGCGCCGCTGGGCATCACCTACCGCACCGACGCGCTGGTGTCGGGCAAGGTCCAGGTCGTCGCGCTCTTTCCGGCCACGAGCCACGCGCCGATCCGCTATCCGGCGGCGCTGCTGAAGGACGCCAACCCGACCGCGAAGCGCTTCTACCAGCACCTGTTCGGCCCGCAGGCGCGCGCCGTGCTCGCCGCGGCCGGCTTCGCCGCGCCCTGAGCGGGCCGATCTGGCACAGTCCGGCGGCCTGAAACGCTGCCGCGAATGACCGCCGCCGAACTCCAAGCCCTGTGGCTGAGCCTGCAGGTCGCCAGCGCCGCGACGCTGGCGACGCTGCCGATCGCGCTCGCCCTGGCCCTGGCGCTGGCGCGCGGCCGCTGGCCCGGCAAGCCGCTGCTCGAGGCGCTGGTCAACCTGCCGCTGGTGCTGCCGCCGGTGGTCATCGGCTACGCGCTGCTGCTCGCCTTCGGCCGCCAGGGCCCGCTGGGACGCTGGCTGCACGAGGTCTTCGGCATCACCTTCGTCTTCACCTTCCGCGGCGCGGTGCTGGCCGCCGCGGTGATGGCGCTGCCGCTGATGGTGCGCGCGCTGCGGCAGGCGCTGGAAGCGGTCGACCGCGGGCTGGAAGACGCGGCGCGCACGCTCGGCGCATCCAGGCTCGACGCCTTCTTCAGCGTCACGCTGCCGCTGGCGGCGCCGGGGCTGCTGTCGGGCGCGGTGCTGGGCTACGCGGCATCGCTGGGCGAATTCGGCGCGACCATCACCTTCGTCTCGAACGTGCCGGGGCAGACGCAGACGCTGCCGCTGGCGATCTACAGCGCGCTGCAGAGCGCCGACGGCGAGGCCGCGGCGCTGCGCCTGGTGGCTTGCTCGGTCGCGCTGGCCTTCGCGGCGCTGGCGCTGGCGCACTGGGGCTCGCGCCGCCTGGCGCGGCTGATGGGGACGGGCGGGGTGTCGTCATGACGCTGACGGTCGACGTGCAGGTGCCGCGCGGCGCCGCCACGGTGACGGCGCGGCTCGATGTGCCGCCGCGCGGCATCACCGCGCTGATCGGGCGCAGCGGCGCCGGCAAGAGCACGGTGCTGCAGGCCGCCTGCGGGCTGCTGCGGCCGGCGGCGGGGCGCGTCGCGCTCGACGGCCGGGCGCTGTTCGACGCCGCGGCCGGCATCGACCTGGCGCCCGCGGCGCGCCGCCTCGGCGTCGTGTTCCAGGACGGCCGCCTGTTCCCGCACCGCTCGGTGCGCGGCAACCTGCAGTACGGCGCCCAGCGCGCGCCGGCCGGCAAGGACGACGGCCCGGGCTTCGACGAGGTCGTCGCGCTGCTCGGGCTCGGCACGCTGCTGGCGCGACGGCCCTTCCAGCTCTCGGGCGGCGAGCGCCAGCGCGTCGCGCTGGGCCGCGCGCTGCTCAGCCGGCCGCGCGCGCTGCTGATGGACGAGCCGCTGGCCTCGCTGGACCCGCCGCGCCGCCACGAGCTGCTGGGCTACCTGGCCGGGCTGCCGGCGCGGCTGAACCTGCCGATCCTCTACGTGACCCACCAGATGGACGAGGTGATGCGACTGGCCGACCGCGTCGTGCTGATGGCCGACGGCGCGGTGGCCGCGAGCGGCGGCGCGCTGGAACTGCTCAGCGACCTGACGCTCGGCCCGCTGGTCGGCCGCTTCGAGGCCGGCGGCGTGCTGGCCGGCGTGGTGGCCGAGCAGCTCGAGGCCTGGCAGCTCAGCGTCGTCACGGTGGCCGGCCAGCGCATCACGGTGCCGCAGATCGGCGCGCCGGTGGGCAGCGCGGTGCGGCTGCGCATCCGCGCGCGCGACGTGGCGCTGCAGCGCGAGGTACTGGCATCGAGCGCGAGCAACCAGCTCGCCGGCACCGTGCTGCGCGTGCTGGAGCGCGAGCCGCCGTATGCCGCCGTCGAGATCGGGCTGACGCCCGCCGCCGCCCCCGGCGAGCGGCTGTGGGCGCTGGTCACGCAGCGCTCGGTGCAAAGCCTTGCGATCACACCGGGCCACACGATGGTGGCAAGCTTCAAGGCGGTGGCGGTCGAGGGCCGCGCCGCCGCCGTCCACGCCGAAACCACCGATCCCGCATGACCCCGACCCGCGTCCTCAGTGTCAACGTCTCGCCGGTGCGCCCGCTCGCGGCCGAGGGCCGCACCGTGATGAGCGGCATCGGCAAGCGCGCCGTCCCCGGCGACGTCGCGGTGCGCCGCCTCGGGCTCGAAGGCGACGACCAGGCCGACCCGACCGTCCACGGCGGCCTCGACAAGGCGGTCTACGCCTACCCGGTGCAGCACTACCGCTTCTGGCAGACGGTGCGCGCGCAGGCCGGCGTGACCGGCTGGGACGAGCCGCTGCCGCACGGCTTCGTCGGCGAGAACCTGACGATCGAGGGGCTCGACGAGAACCGCGTCTGGGTCGGCGACCTGCTGCGCTTCCCGCGCTGCGCGCTCGCCGTACAGGCGCCGCGCAGCCCTTGCTACAAGTTCAACGCGGTGATGGGCTTCTCGCACGCCGCCAAGCTGATGATGCAATCCGGCTGGTGCGGCTGGTACCTCGCGGTGCGCGAGCCCGGGACGATCGCCGCCGGCGAGCCCTTCGAGCTCGTGCCCGGTCCGCGCGAAGTCGGCATCGCCGAGATGTTCCGCACTGCGTCGGCGCGGCACGCGCGCGGATGAAGCGGCGCGCGCTGTTGGGGCTGGCCGCGCTCGCCGGCAGCGCGCTGCGGGCCGCGCCGCCGGCCGACGGCGGCTGGCCGCAGGCCGACCTGCTGCTGCTCGGCGAGCAGCACGACGCCCGCGCGCACCAGCACCTCAGCGAACGCGTGACCACCGAGCTGGCCCGCCAGGGGCGCCTCGCGGCGCTGGCGCTCGAAATGGCCGAGCGAGGCCGCAGCACCGCCGGGCTGCCGCGCGACGCCGACGAGGCCGCCGCGCGCGCCGCGCTCGACTGGCAGGAGGCCGGCTGGCCCTGGGCCGCCTACGGACCGATCGCGATGGCCGCCGTGCGCGCCGGCGTGCCGGTGCACGGCGCCAACCTGCCGCGCGCGGCGATGCGCGAGTCGATGGGCGACGCCGCGCTCGATGCCGCCGTGCCGGCGCCCGTCTACCGCCGCCTGCGCGACGACGTGCGCGACGGCCACTGCGGCCTGCTCCCCGACGAGCGCCTGCCCGCCATGACGCGCATCCAGATCGCCCGCGACCGCGCGATGGCCGAAGTGCTGCGCGGCCTCGCCACGCCCGGCCGCATTGCGCTGCTGGTCTGCGGCGTGAACCATGCGGACGCGACGCGCGGCGTGCCGCTGCACCTGATCGGCAGCGGCCTCGTGCTGCGCACCGTGCGGCTGGGCGCCGGCGCGGCGATGGACGAGCGCACGCCGGGCTTCGACGAGACCTGGGCCACGCCGCCGCTGCCGGCCAAGGACCATTGCGCGGAGCTCAAGCAGCGGCTCGACGGCCCGAAGGCCTGAGCGGCCGCGGCGCACGGCGACAATCGCCGCATGCTCGCCTACCGACACGCCTTCCACGCGGGCAACCACGCCGACGTCCTCAAGCACCTGGTGCTGACCCAGGTGCTGCGCCACATGGCGCAGAAGGACAAGCCCTACACGCTGATCGACACCCATGCCGGCGCCGGCGGCTACTCGCTGGCCAGCCCCGAGGCGCAGAAGAAGGGCGAGTTCGAGCACGGCATCCTGCGGCTGTGGGACCGCACCGACCTGCCGCCGGCGGTGGCCGACTACCTGCAGATCGTGCGCGGCTTCAACCCCGAGGGCGGGCTCGGCCGCTATCCCGGTTCGCCCGAGTTCGCGCGCCAGCTGCTGCGGCCGAAGGACGCGCTGCGCCTGTTCGAGCTGCACCCGGCCGACGTGCGCACGCTCGCCGCCCACCAGGCCGCGCGGCCGCACACCGAGGTCCACCATGAGGACGGCTTCGAGGGCTTGAAGGCGCAGCTGCCGCCGCCCTCGCGGCGCGCCGTGCTGCTGATCGACCCGTCCTACGAGCTGAAGACCGACTACGCCAAGGTGCTCGCCGCGGTACGCGAGGCGCTGCGCCGCTTCGCCGAATGCGTGGTGATCGTCTGGTACCCGCAGGTCAACCGGCTGGAAGCGGCGCAGCTGCCCAAGCGCCTGTGCAACCTCGCGCAGGGACCGACGATCAAGGGCTGGCTGCACGCGCGGCTGACGGTGCAGCCGGTGGACCAGCAGGGCTTCGGCCTGGCCGGCAGCGGCGTGGTGGTGATCAACCCGCCGTGGACGCTGCACGCGGCGCTGCAGGAATCGCTGCCCTGGTTGTGCAAGGTGCTGGCGCAATACCCGGGCGCGAGCCAGTTGCTCGAACAGCGCGCCGCCTGAGCGGCACCGCAGCTTGATCCCGGACAAGCCGGCGCGCGGCGTGCCGGCCTAGAGTGGGCTCGCCATGATGGAGTCCCCACCGATGTTCAAGCACCTGCTCGTGCCCGTCGATGCCAGCGCGCTGTCGGCGCGGGCGATCGACGTCGGGCTCGACCTCGCTCGCGAATTCGGTGCGGCGATCACCGCCTTCATCGCCGAACCACCGGCGCCGGCCCCGGCCACCGGGCGCGGGCTGTGGCACTACCTCGACGCGGCGGCCGCGCAGCGCCAGATCGCCGAGCGCCATGCCGAGAGCGTGCTGGCGAACTTCGAGCGCCGCGCGGCGGCCGCCGGCATCCCCTTCGAAGGGCTGTACGCGCAGTCGACCGATGTCGATGCCGCGATCGATGCCGTGGCCCGCGAGCGCGGCTGCGACGTGATCGTGATGGTCACTCACGGCGCGGGCAGCTTCGGCGGGCGCTGGTCGCGCTCGTGCACGCAGCGCATGGTGGCGCGCACGCGCCTGCCGCTGCTGGTGATCCACTGACATGAAACCCCCACGCTCACTTCGTTCGCTGCCCCCCGAGGGGGTGTTCAGTCCCTTCGTAACGGCCGGGTGGTACTGAGATGGACGCCGACACCCGCGACGCGCTGCGCACGCGCCTGAGCGAACGCGAGGCGCTGCTGCGCACCGAGATCCAGGAACACCGCGAGCGCCTGCTCGAGGCCGACGCCGCCGACAACAACAGCTTCATCGCCGGCAGCGAAGGCGCGATGGCCGACGAAAGCGACACCCTCGAGATCGCCCGCCTGGCCCACGCGCAGCACGAGCTCGACCTCGTCGTGCAGGCCTTGCTGAGGCTCGACGGCGGCCGCTACGGCGCCTGCCAGCGCTGCGGCCGGCCGGTCGGCGAGGCGCGGCTGCACGCCAGCCCGCAAGCGCGGCTGTGCCTGGACTGCCAGCAGCTCGTCGACCGCGCCCACGCCGGGCGCTGAGCGCTGCTTCAACCGACCAGGGCGTAGCCCGCCACCGCGATCGCGAGGCTCGTCGACAGACCGGCGCCGACGCGCAGCGCGTAACGCGCGCCGCCCGCCACGGCGGCGACGACGCAGCGGCTCACGGTGTTGACGCCGACCGCCAGCAGCACGCCGCGCACCAGCAGGCCGGTATCGATCGTGCCGCCGGCATGCAGCGACGCGAGCGACGCCACCGGCGCATGCGCGTCGGCCAGCGCGGCGATCGCCACGCCGGCCTCCATCCCGAGCTCGCCATAGCGCTGCCGCGCCCAGCCGACGCCGACGGCGACGCCCCCGAGCAGCAGCGCCACCATCAGCGCCTCGCGCGGCCTCAGCGCACTGCGCGCCGTCTGCGGCGGTGCCGGCGCTGCGCCCCCGCCGGTGCGCAGCGCCACGGCCGCGGCCAGCGCCGCGCCGGCGGCCCCGCCCAGCGCCACCGGGGCCAGCGCCCACGCGCCGGCGGGGGACAGCGCTGCGCTCAGGATCAGCACCTGCAGCCACGTCGCCGCGCCCGAGGCGGTCGCGCCGCCGGCGTACAGCGCGCGGCTCGCCGGCTCGGCCCGCGCCCGCGAGCCCAGCGAGGCGATCGTCGCGGTGCTCGACACGAAGCCGGAGGCGAAGCCGCCCGCCAGCACGCCGGCCTTCGGACCGAGCCAGCGCAGCGCCACCTGGCCGGCCGCCTGCAGCGCCATGATCAGCAGGACCAGCGCGCCCAGCGGCCGCAGCGCGATGCCACCGAGCGCCGCGATCGGCCCGGCCGGCAGCAGCGGCAGGACGATCAGCGCCAGCGCCGCGAGCAGCAGGCCGTCGTGCAGTTCCTGCTCGCTGAGCAGCTGGGTCGCGAAATGGTGCAGCCGCTCGCGCAGCGCCAGCAGCGCCGCCAGCCCGGCACCGCAGGCCGCGGCGAGCGCCGGCCACAGCATCGCCTGCACGCCGATCAGGTAGGTCGCGAACAGCGCCAGCTCGGTGGTCAGCCCGGGGTCGCGCGAGCGGCTCTTCCAGTAGGCGATCGCCACCAGCGCCGCCACCAGAACCGCCCCGGCCGCCACCAGCCCCGGGACCGGCAGCGCCTGCGCCAGCGCACCGGCCAGCGCCGCAATGGCAAACGTCCGCAGGCCGGCTGCCTCGCGGTCGTCGCCGCGGCCCTTGCGGCGCTCGCGCTCGATGCCGATCAGCAGCCCGGCGCCCAGCGCGACCGCGAGGCCGACGACCATGCCATCTGGCAGGGCCATGCTCAAACGTCGAACGTGGCGCCGTGCTCCGGCACGTCGACACGCCAGCCGAGCTCGTCCTTGATGCGCAGCCGCAGCGCGTCGGCCGCGGCCGGCTCGCCGTGCACGACGAAGCAGCGCTCGGGCGGCGCCTCGAAGCCGCGCAGCCAGTCGAGCACGCCGTCGGCGTCGGCATGGCCGGAGAAGCCCTCGAGGTGGCTGACCTCGGCCTTCACCGCGACGTACTCGCCGTGGATCTTGACCTCGCGTGCGCCGCCGACCAGCGTCGCGCCGCGCGTGCCACCGACCTGGAAGCCGGGGAAGACGATGTGGTTGCGCGGGTTCGGCGCCAGCGCCTTCAGGTGGTAGAGCACGCGCCCGCCGGTGGCCATGCCGCTGGCGGCGAGCACGACCTTGGGCCAGCGCATGCGCGTCAGGCGCTCGGAGTCCTTCGGCCCGGCGACCAGCGTCACGTCCTCGGTCAGCGCGCCGGCCTCGCGCGCCGGGATGCGCAGCAGCTTGCGGTGGCGCTGGTAGAGCGCGGTGGCGGTGGTCGCCATCGGGCTGTCGAGGAAGAGCGGCAGGTCGGCCGGGATCTCGCCGGCCGCCTTGAGCCGCTGCAGCACCAGCAGCAGCGCCTGCGCGCGGCCGACCGCGAAGGTCGGCATCAGCACCGTGCCGCCGCGCCGCACGGTGGCGCGGATGATCGCGCCGAGGCGTTCCTGCACGTTCTCGGGCGGGTGCAGCCGGTTGCCGTAGGTCGACTCGACCAGCAGCACGTCGGCGTCCGCCACGCGCTGCGGCGCCGGCATCAGCAGGTCGTCGGCGCGGCCCAGGTCGCCGGAAAAAACCAGCCGGCGGCCGCCGTGGCGCAGCGTCACCGACATCGCGCCGAGCAGGTGGCCGGCGGGTGTCAGGTCGATGTTCACGTCGCCGATGCGCACGCCGCGGCCGGCGGCGACCGGCTCGATGCGCGCGATCGCGCGCTTGGCCTCGGCCACCGTGTACAGCGGCCGTGCCGGCTGGTGGCGGGTCCAGCCGCCGCGGTTGGCACGGCGCGCGTCTTCCTCCTGCAGGTGGGCGCTGTCGAGCAGCAGCACCTCGGCGAGGTCGCGGGTGGCCGGCGACGCATGCACCGGCCCCTTGTAGCCCTGCTTCACCAGCGCCGGCAGCCAGCCGCAGTGGTCGAGGTGGGCGTGGCTCAGCACCACCGCGTCGATCGACGCCGGCGCCACCGCCAGCGGTGCCCAGTTGCGCTCGCGCAGCGTCTTGTAGCCCTGGAACAGGCCGCAATCGAGCAGCACGCGGGCGCCGCCGGCCTCGACGAGGTGCTTGGAGCCGGTGACGGTGTCGGCGGCGCCGAGGAAGTGCAGTCGCATGGGGTCGGGTGTGTCGGGCACTGGACCCGACGATACGCCCGCCCCGCGCCGTTTACTGCCGCACCGCCTCGACCTGGATCAACAGACGCACGTTGTCGGGAATGGCCGGCAGGCCGTAGCCCATGCCCCACAGGCTGCGCTGGATCGTCGTCTCGAAGTCGCCGCCGCAGACCTCGCGCTTCAGGCGCGGGTGGTCGTAGCAGTTGAAGTTGCTTGCCTTCAGCGTGACCGGCTGGCTCTTGCCGAGCAGCGTCAGCGTGCCGGCCACCGCGGTGACCTTGTCGCCGGAGAAGCTGAACTTGTCACCGACGAAGGTTGCGGTCGGGAAGATCTCGGTCTCGAAGAAGTCGGGGCCGATCAGGTGCTTGTCGAAGGGGCCGACGCCGGTGTTGACCGACGCGGTCTCGATCGTCAGCTCGACCTTGCCGGTCTTGGCGACACGGTCGAGCACCACGCTGCCCTGCTTCTTGTCGAAGCGGCCGCGGTTGGTCGACGTGCCGAAGTGCAGCGCCTCGAAGGTCACGAAGGTGTGGCTCGGATCGATCGCATAGGTCACCGGCGTGGCGTACGCAGCAGGCGCGGCCAGGGCGGCGGCGAGCAGCAGGGGTGTCAGGCGCATGGGGCGGGGTCCTCTCTGGGGTGTCGTGATCGAAAGGGGGTCAGGGCGCGCCAAGCCCGGCGAGCGCAAGCTTGAAGGTGACCTGCACCTCGTCGGCGACCATCGAGGTGTCGGCCCATTCGCCGTCGCCGATGCGGAACTCGAGGCGCTTGATCGTGAACGCGCCGGTGGCGGTGTGGTTCGCGCCGGCGGCGCTGAGCGTGACCGGCACGACGACGTCGCGCGCCTGGCCCTTGATCGACAGCTTGCCGGCGACCTCGTAGCGGCCGCCGCCGAGCGACTTGATCGCGCTGGACTGGAAACGGGCCTGCGGGAACTTGGCGGTCGAGAACCATTCGGCCTTGGGCAGCTCGCGGTCGGTCTCGGGGTCGCCGATGCCGGCGCTGCCGGTGTCGATCGTGAAGGCCACGCTGCCGGCGGCCGGGTTCTTCGGGTCGAAGGCGATCTGCGCGTCGAAGCGCTTGAAGCCGCCCTTGACCGGCACGCCGAGCTGCTTGCTGACGAAGCCGATTTCGCTGCCGGGCAGCAGCTTCGCGGCGGTCTGCGCGCAGGCCGGGCCGGCAGCCAGTAGGGCGGCCGCAGCGATCGCGACCAGGGTGGTGACGAGGGTCTTCATGGGGCTGGAAGGGGTCAGGCGCGGCCCGGGCGCATGCGCGCCAGCAGGCCGTCACGGTCGATGAACTGGTGCTTCAGCGCGGCGGCCACGTGCAGCACGACCAGCGCGAGCAAGGTGTAGGCGAGCCAGCCATGGACCGGCTTGATCAGCTTGGCAAGCTCCTTGTCGACCGGCACGAAGTCCGGTAGCGGCAGCACGCCGAACCACACCACGGGGAAGCCCGCCATCGAGCTGTAGGCCCAGCCCATCAGCGGCACGATGAAGAACAGCGCGTACATCGCATGGTGGGTGGCGTGGTAGGCGGTGCGCTGCCAGCCGGGCATCGACGCCTCCACGCGCACCGGCAGCGGCGGCGGCCGGTGCGTCAGCCGCCAGGCCAGGCGCAGGGCCGACAGCGCGAGGATCGTGATGCCGGCCCACTTGTGCCAGTTGTAGAGCTTGAGCTTCTGCGGCGACACCGCCAGCTCGGTCATGGTCGCGCCGACCGCCATGCTGCCGAGGATCGCGACCGCGAGCAGCCAGTGCAGCGCGACGGCGGTGGCGGTGTAGCGGGGCTCGATCGGCTTCAAGGGGCGGCGGGCGGGGGGTGACATGGGCACTGTAGACAGCGCCCGACCCCCGCGGGTTCACCGCGGTTCACGCATCGATTCAAAAATCCTGCAGGGCGGACGGCCCCGGCGCTCAGGCCGAGACCTGCTGCACGGCCTCGCGCCAGGCCGCCAGCAGCGCCGCCCAGCGCGGCCGGACCGCGGCGAGGTGGCGCGCCTTGACGTGGCCATAGCCGCGGATCTCCTCGGGCAGGCGCGCGATCTCGGCCGCCTGCGCGACGTTGGCCGCGGTCAGGCCGGCGAGCAGCTCGTCGACGGTCGCGCGGTACTCGGCGATCAGCGCGCGCTCCTCGCGACGCTCGGCGGTATGGCCGAAGGGGTCGAAGGCCGTGCCGCGCAGCCCCTTGAGCCGGGCGAGCAGGCGGAAGGCGCCGAGCATCCACGGGCCGTAGGGGCGCTTTTGCAGTTCGCCGCGCTCGTTCTTCTTGGCCAGCAGCGGCGGGGCGAGGTGGAACTGCAGCTTGATGTCGCCTTCGAACTGCGCCGCCAGCCTGGCGTGGAAGGCCGGGTCGGCGTGCAGGCGCGCGACCTCGTACTCGTCCTTGTAGGCCATCAGCTTGAACAGGTAGCGTGCGACGGCCTCCGTGAGGCGCGTCGACTTCAGCGGCGCCTCGACCGCGCGCACCCGCTCGACGAAGGTCGCGTAGCGCCGCGCATAGCCGGCGTGCTGGTAGGCGGTGAGGAACTCGACGCGTTTCGCGATCGTCTCGTCGAGCGAGGGCCGCTTGACCCACTGGATCACCTGCGACGAGGCGGTCAGCGACTGCACCGCCGCGAGGTCGTGCGCCGCGCGCCGGCCCCATTCGAAGGCGGTCTGGTTGTTCGCGACCTGCACGCCGTTGAGCTCCATCGCGCGCAGCAGCGAGGCCTTGCCGAGCGGCAGCCAGCCCCGCTGCCAGGCGTAGCCGAGCATCAGCGGGTTGGTGTAGATCGCGTCGCCGAGCAGCGCGGTCGCGAGCTGCTCGGCGTCGAACTTGCCGACCACCGCGGCGGAGCGCTCGATCACCGCCGCGCAGTTGGCGCCGGGGAACTGCCAGTCGGGGTTGGTGACGAAGGCCGCCGTCGGCGTGCCGTGGGTGTTGAGCGCCACATGCGTGCGGCCCTCGTGCATCACCGCCAGCGTGTCCTTCTTGGCGGTGACGATGGCGTCGCAGGCGATCACGAGATCCGCCTCGGCCGTGCCGACCTTGGTGCAGTAGATCGCCTCGGGCCGGTTGGCGATCTGCACATGGCTCCAGGTCGCGCCGCCCTTCTGCGCCAGACCGCCGGCGTCCTGGGTGACGACACCCTTGCCTTCCAGGTGCGCGGCCATGCCGAGCAGCTGGCCGATCGTGATGACGCCGGTGCCGCCGACGCCGGCGACGAGGATGCCCCAGGCCTGCTCGGCCACCGGCAACACCGGCTCGGGCAGCGGCGGCAGCGCGGCAGGGTCGTGGGCCCGATCCTGCTTCGGCTTCTTCAGCGTCGCGCCGCTGACGGTCACGAAGCTCGGGCAGAAGCCCTTCAGGCAGGAAAAGTCCTTGTTGCAGCTGCTCTGGTTGATGCGGCGCTTGCGGCCGAACTCGGTCTCGACGGGTTCGACCGACAGGCAGTTCGATTGCACCGAGCAGTCGCCGCAGCCCTCGCAGACCAACTCGTTGATGACCACCGTGCGATCCGGCGTCGCCAGCTTGCCGCGCTTGCGGCGGCGGCGCTTCTCGGTGGCGCAGGTCTGGTCGTAGATGATCGCCGTCGTGCCCTTCAGTTCGCGGTACTCGCGCTGCAGGCGGTCGAGTTCGTCGCGGTGGAAGACCTGCACGCCGGGCAGCAGCGCGACCCCGGCGTACTTCTCGGGCTCGTCGGTCACGATGCACTGCCGCGACACGCCCTCGGCGTCCAGGCTCTTCGTGATCTGCAGCACCGAGTGCCCCTCGGGCCGTTCGCCGACCTGCTGCCCGCCGGTCATCGCGACCGCGTCGTTGTAGAGGATCTTGTAGGTGATGTTGACGCCTGCGGCGATCGCCTGGCGGATCGCCAGCAGGCCGCTGTGGAAGTAGGTGCCGTCGCCGAGGTTGGCGAAGATGTGCTTGTCCGTCGTGAACGGCGCCTGCCCGACCCAGGGCACGCCCTCGCCGCCCATCTGCGTGAAGGTGCTCGTGCGGCGGTCCATCCACACGACCATGTAGTGGCAGCCGATGCCGCCGACCGCGCGCGATCCCTCCGGCACCTTGGTGCTGGTGTTGTGCGGGCAGCCCGAGCAGAACCACGGCGCGCGCTCGCCGGTGTCGACCTTCAGCGCGCTCAGGCTCTGCTCCTTGGCGTCGATCAGCGCCATGCGCGCCTCGATGTGCGCGCGCGTGTCGGCGTCCATCCCGCCACGGCCGGCCAGCTTCAGCAGGCGCTTGCCGATCGCGCGGGCGATGATCGCCGGCGTCAGGTCGGCCTTGGCGCGCAGCAGCCAGTTGTCGCTCGGGTTCGGGCGGCTCCATTCGCCGCCGGACAGATCGCCCTCGGGCTCGTCGAACTTGCCGAGCACGTTGGGCCGCACGTCGCCGCGCCAGTTGTAGAGCTCCTCCTTCAGCTGGTACTCGATGACCTGGCGCTTCTCCTCGATGACCAGGATCTCCTGCAGGCCGGTGGCGAACTCGCGCGTGATCGTCGCGTCCAGCGGCCACACCACGCCGACCTTGTGCAGCCGGATGCCGATGCGCCGGCAGTCCTCGTCGTCCAGGCCGAGGTCGTGCAGCGCCTGGCGCGTGTCGTTGTAGGCCTTGCCGCTGGCGATCAGCCCGAGCCGCGCGTTCGGCGCATCGATCACCGTGTGGTTGAGCTTGTTGGCCCGCACATAGGCCAGCGCCGCGTACCACTTGTGGTCCATCAGCCGCGCTTCCTGCTCGAGCGGCGCGTCGGGCCAGCGGATGTGCAGGCCACCCTCGGGCATCGGGAAATCGGTCGGCATGACGATGTTCACGCGGTCGGGGTCGACGACCACCGACGACGCCGATTCGACGATCTCCTGGATCGTCTTCATGCCCGCCCACAGGCCCGAGAAGCGGCTCATCGCGAAGGCGTGCAGGCCGAGGTCGAGAATCTCCTGCACGCTGGCCGGGAAGAACACCGGCAGCCCGCAGGCCTTGAAGTTGTGGTCGCTCTGGTGCGCGGCGGTGCTGCTCTTGGCGATGTGGTCGTCGCCGGCCACCGCGATCACGCCGCCATGCCGGGCCGTGCCGGCCATGTTGGCGTGCTTGAAGACGTCGGAGCAGCGGTCGACGCCCGGGCCCTTGCCGTACCAGAGGCCGAACACGCCGTCGAACCTCTTCGATTCGGGGTAGAGGTCGAGCTGCTGCGTGCCCCAGACCGCGGTCGCGGCCAGCTCCTCGTTGACGCCGGGCTGGAAGACGACGTGATTGGCCTCCAGGTGCTTCTTCGCCGCCCACAGCGCCTGGTCGTAGGTGCCCAGCGGGCTGCCCCGGTAGCCGCTGACGAAGCCGGCGGTGTTCAGCCCCGCCGCGGCGTCGCGCACCCGCTGCAGCATCGGCAGCCGCACCAGCGCCTGCACGCCGCTCATGAAGGCGCGGCCGGATTCGAGCGCGTACTTGTCGTCGAGCGTGACGGTCTCGAGCGCCTTGCGGATCGCTTCGGGCAGCGGGGCGTTCATGGCAGCGCGGGCTCCGGATTGGGACGATTTCAGTGTAGGCAATGCCCCTCGGCAAGTGTTTTCTTTTCATGCCTTGTTTGGCATGCTGCGAGCAACGATCTTTCGTAAAAACCGATCTTCAAATGAACAGATTGCCCAAAAATGCCCCGTCAGGGCAAACCCGACCGCCGCGAGCCGCCGTCGATCCGGGCGCCGACGAGCCGCACGGCGCCGCGCTCGACCGCTTTGACGTCGCGATCCTCGCCGAGCTGCAGCGCGACGCTCGGCTGTCCAACGCCGAGCTGGCGGCGCGCATCGGCCTGTCGGCCGCGCCGACCTGGCGGCGCGTCAAGTGGCTGGAGGCGCAGGGCTACATCCGCGGCTACCGCGCCGAGATCGACCGCCACAAGATCGGCCTGGGCGTGCTGGCCTTCGTGCGCGTCGACGCCGACCGCAACACCGCCAGCGCGACCAAGGTGCTCGAGGACGCGATCCGCGCGCTGCCGGAGGTGATCGCCTGCCACTACATCAGCGGCTCGGGCACCTTCGAGCTGCAGGTGATGGCGACCGACCTGAACGCCTTCTCGCGCTTCACGCTCGAGACGCTGCTGAACCTGCCGCATGTGAAGGACGTGCACACGAGCTTCTCGCTCGGCGAGGTCAAGGCGGGCGGTGCGTTGCCGCTCGGGCACCTCGGGCCGCGCTGAGCCCGCGGGCCGCATCGACGGCGGCGCGCCGGCTCACCACCGCGTCGTCGACCGCGTCCGGTGCCCGGTCCACTGCAGGATGGCCGCCGCGAGCTGGGCGCGACTGATCGGCTTGTTCAGGAAGTCGTCCATGCCCGCGGCCATGCAGTGGTCGCGGTCCTCGAGCAAGGTGTCGGCCGTGAGGGCGACGATCGGCCGGCGCACGCCGCCGCGCTGGCGCTCGTCCTCGCGGATCAGGCGCGTGGCCTCGTAGCCGTCCATGACGGGCATGTGGCAGTCCATGAAGATGATGTCGAAGCGCCCCTGCGCGGCCACGGCGCGCGCCTGCTGGCCGTCGTCGGCGACATGGACGTCGCAGCCGAGCACGGTGAGCATGTCGCGCACGATCATCTGGTTGACGAGGTCGTCCTCGACCAGCAGCACCGACACCACCACCTCGTCTTCCTCGTCGGCGACGTCCAGGTCCTGCAACCGCGACGGCGTCAGCTGGGTCGCCCGCTGCAGCGGCAGGTCGACCCAGAAGTGCGAGCCGACGCCGACCTGGCTGTCCACGCCGATCGTCCCGCCCATCAGCTCGGTGAGCTCCCTGACGATGGCCAGGCCCAGGCCGCTGCCGCCGAAGCGCCGCGTGCTGGAACTGTCGGCCTGCTCGAAGGCCTGGAAGATCTGCGCCAGCTGCTCCTCGGCCACGCCGATGCCGGTGTCGCGCACCGAGAACCGCACCCGCAGGTCGGTGGTCGACTCCTCCAGCACCTGCACCGACAGGTCGACCTGCCCCTGTTCGGTGAACTTGACGGCGTTGTGCAGCAGGTTGACGAGCAGCTGCCGCAGCCGCGTCGGGTCGGCCATCACGCGGCGCGGCAGGCGCGGCGAGACCGAGCAGCGCAGTTCGACGGGACGGTCGCGCGCCGTCACGGCGATCAGGTCGACGGCTTCGTCGATCAGCGCCTTGATGTCCGCGTCGATCACCTCCAGGCGCAGCCGTCCGGCCTCGATGCGCGACAGGTCCAGCACGTCGTTGATCAACGCCAGCAGGCTGGTCGCACAGCGGTGGGCGGTCTGGACGTAGCGCCGCTGCACGGCCGTCAGCGGCGTCTCCATCAGCAGCTCGGTGGTGCCGAGGATGCCGTTCATCGGCGTGCGGATCTCGTGGCTCGTCACGGCGAGGAAGCGCGACTTCGCCAGGTTGGCCTGGTCGGCCTGCCGCCGCGCCTCGATCAGTTCGGCCGCCTGGCTCTCCAGCGCGGCGGCCTTCTGCTCGAGGCTCTCGACCAGGCCGCGCGCCGCGCGCATCGCCTGCCGGGTCCGGTTGCGCAGGCGCTCCGTCACCAGCCCGGTGGCCGCCAGGTACAGGCCGAGGGCGTAGAGCGTGGCGGTGATCGTGAACCGCTGCGGCCACGGCACCTGCCCGGGCTGGAGCGCGCTGATCACGAGCGCGTAGGCAAGGTAGGCGAGCGGCAGCAGGTGCGCGAAGTAGAGCGCGCGGCGGAAGCTGAAGCCCACCTGGTCGACGACGCGCACGAGCAGCAGGTAGGCGAAGAAGGCGTTGATCCGGTCGAGCTGCGAGAGGTTGAGCAGCCACACGACCACATCGAGATGGAACAACAGCAGCCCGAGATCGAGCCGACCGGTGCGGCCATAGCCCGCGCGCAGCGCGATCCACGCACCGAACGCGTAGACGAGGTTGAACAGCACGAGCCATGGCAGCGCATCGGTCAGCCGGCCCTCGGCCAGGCTCTGCAGCAGCAGGATGGCGCAGACGATGACGAAGCCGATCGCGCGCAGCACCGGCACCTGCCACGTGTACAGCCGGCGGGCGCTCTCGGTCCGGCGCTGCTCGAGCAGCGCCTGGTCGAGCGTGAAGCTGGTGTCGAAGACCGACGGCTTGTGCGTGTCCAAGGGGCGCTCCATCGCGTGCATCTTCGCGAGTCACGCGCGCGCCGCCAGCCCGGCGATTGCAACAAGGGCTGCCTGAAGCATCGCGCGCAGCACGGCCGGACCGCTTTCGTGACTTACTTCACACGCGGTCGATCACGAGCGGCTCGCGGCCGGCGGCGCTGCGGACGCGGCTAGCAGCGCCCGGAGCGGCGGCTGCGCGGCTGCAGCTTGTCGAGCTCGGCGATCTGCTGCTTGAGCAGCACCAGCAGCGAGCGCGCATGCTCGACCGGCAGGCGCAGGCAGCTGGCGGCGGCCGGGTCGTCGCGCGGGGCGCGGGGCAGCACCAGGGCGTCGATGCCGAGTTCGATGAGGCCCTTGTCGTGCCTCATCGACTTGAGGCGCTGCACTTCGATGTCGTAGGTCTTCACGCGTCGTCCTGCCGTTGGGTCGGCCCCGATTGTCCGGGCAGGCGGCGCGGACCGCGAACCGTCAGGACAGCATCTGGCCCAGCTCGGCGAAGCTGTGTGCGATCTCGGGCACCTCGATCACCGTGCCGAGCTGGCGTTCGATCTGGGCGCGCGAGATGATGCCGCGTACGCGCTGCGGCGGGTGCGCGGCGCTGCCCTCGACGACCAGCAGGTGGTTGCGGCCGTGGCGCTGCAGCGTGGTGATGACCATCGCGACGCTGGCGCGGCGGACGTCGTCGTGGGCGATCGCGTCGAGCATCTCCAGCGGCGTCATCACGTCGCCGACGCACAGCTCGTCATAGCGCACGCCGCGCTGCTGCACGATGCGCATCGCGCGGTCGCCGCGCAGGTCGCTGGTGGAGATCAGCCCCTCGACGGACGGCATGTCGCTGACGACGAAGAGCATGCGCACGCCCAGGTAGATCATCGCCTGCTCGGCCTGGCGCAGCGTCGTCGTCGGGCCGACGGCGGCGGCCTTGACCAGCGTCAGATCGGTCATCACGTCGAGCGCCGGGGAGTTCAGCGTCACCGGGGCGGTCTGCCAGGGGCGCGCTTGGGCGAGGGAGACGCCGGGCGCGAGGCGCCGGGTCGGCAGGGCAGCGTGTCTGTCCATCATGCACTCCTCGGTGGGGGAGGGGCTGGGGCGGGGTTGCGAGGCAACGCTACTCCCGTTTCGGCACCGCGGCCAGAGTGCACGCCCGCAGTGGGGTCGAGGGCGGCCGTCGCGCCGCGCGGCGCATGATGCGCGCTGGGCTGCGCGGCTCAGAGAAAGCGTTCGAGCAGCCGGCGCGATCCGCGGTCGAGCGCGAAACGGTCGCGCACGCGGAAGGCCAGGCCGTCGCGGTCGGTGACCAGCAGCGCGCCGCCGGCCAGGCGGCGGATGTCCTCCTCGGCCTTGAGCACCAGCCGCGTCGGGCCGCGGTCGGTATCGACCTCCCAGGTACTGGGCGTCGAGAACGTCGACACCGCGCGGATGCGCTCGATCACCGGCACGAACTCGCGCTGCGCCAGTTCCTCGTCGAGCAGCGCGCGCTGCGCCGCCGGCAGCGCGGCGGGGTGCTCGATCCAGGCCAGTTCGTGGCCGTCGGTGCCGACCAGCGACAGGCCCTCGTCGGCCGCGGTGAGCGGGAAGGCGCGCACCGGCAGCACGCCCTCGTGGCGTGTGCCGTCGGCGGCGGTCAGCACGAGCCGGCTGCGCGCGTCGCGCTCGAGCGTGAAGGCGCTCATGACGACCCCGTCGCCTGCGGCGCATGCACCGCGGCATGGCTGGCCTGGGCGCCGGCCAGGTGCGCGGCGGCCAGTTCGCTGCGCACCTCGTCGTCGTCGGCGTCGACGCGCCGGGCCTGCGCGTCGTAGAGGCGGAAGTAGGCGCCGCGGCTGGCCATCAGCTCGTCGTGCGGGCCGACCTCGACGACGCGGCCGCGGTCCATCACCACCAGCCGGTCGGCGCGACGCAGCGTCGACAGGCGGTGCGCGATCGCGATCGTCGTGCGGCCCTGCACCAGGTTGTCGAGCGCCTTCTGGATCTCCTGCTCGGTCTCGGTATCGACGCTGGAGGTGGCTTCGTCGAGGATCAGGATCTTCGGGTCGATCAGCAGCGCGCGGGCGATGCTGATGCGCTGGCGCTCGCCGCCGGAGAGGCCCTGGCCGCGCTCGCCGACCAGCGAGTCGTAGCCCTGCGGCAGGCGCAGGATGAACTCGTGCGCGTGGGCCGCGCGCGCCGCGGCGACGATCTCGGCGCGCGTCGCGTCGGGCCGGCCGTAGGCGATGTTCTCGGCGATCGTGCCGAAGAACAGGAAGGGCTCCTGCAGCACCAGGCCGATGTGGCGGCGGTAGTCGGCCACGCGGTGGCGGCGCAGGTCCGTGCCGTCGACCAGGATCGCGCCGTCGCTGACGTCGTAGAAGCGGCAGATCAGGTTCACGAGCGTGCTCTTGCCCGAGCCGCTGTGGCCGACCAGGCCGATCATCTCGCCGGGGCGGATGTCGAGGTCCAGGCCGCGGATCACCGTGCGCGTGCCGTAGCGGAAGCCGATGCCGCGCATCTCGATGCGCCCCTGCAGGGTGCCGATCGGCACCGGCTCGGCCGGCTCGGGCACGTTGGAGACATGGTCGAGGATGTCGAAGATGCGCTTGGCGCCGGCGGCCGCCTTCTGCGTGACGCTGACGATGCGGCTCATCGAGTCCAGCCGCGTGTAGAAGCGGCCGATGTAGGCGATGAAGGCGGTCAGCACGCCGACCGTGATCTCGCTCTTGCTGACCAGCCAGATGCCGAAGGCCCAGACCACCAGCAGGCCGATGTCGGTCAGCAGCGAGACGGTCGGTGAAAAGAGGCTCCAGGTCTTGTTCAGCCGGTCGTTGACGGCCAGGTTCTGGCGGTTCGCCTCGCGGAAGCGCTCGGCCTCGCGCCGCTCCTGGGCGAAGGCCTTGACGACGCGGATGCCGGGGATGGTGTCGGCCAGCACGCTGGTCACGTCGCTCCAGACGCGGTCGATCTTCTCGAAGCCGGTGCGCAGCTTGTCGCGCACGATGTGGATCATCCAGGCGATGAAGGGCAGCGGCAGCAGCGTCACCAGCGCCAGCCAGGGGTTGATCGAGAACAGGATCGCCGCGGTCATGCCGATCATCAGCACGTCGGTCGCGAAGTCCAGCGCGTGCAGCGACAGGAAGACCGAGATGCGGTCGGTCTCGCTGCCGATGCGCGCCATCAGGTCGCCGGTGCGCTTGCCGCCGAAGTAGTCGAGGCTCAGCGCCAGCAGGTGCTCGAAGGACGCGGTGCGCAGATCGGCGGCGATGCGCTCGGAGACCAGCGCCAGCAGCCAGGTGCGCCACCAGCCCAGGCCCCAGGCCACCAGCGCCGCGCCGAGCAGGCCGCCGAGCAGGCCCAGCACGTACATCGGGTCGATGCGCTGGCCGTTCTGGAACGGGATCAGCACCTCGTCCATCAGCGGGATCGTCAGGTAGGGCGGCACCAGCGCCGCGGCGGTGGCGGTCAGCGTCAGCACGAAGCCGAGCAGCAGCTCGCGCCGGTAGGGCCGCGCGAAGCGCCCCAGGCGCAGCAGCACCCAGGTCGACGGCGGGCTGTCGGTGTCGGCGGCGAAGTCGGTCTCGGGCTCGGGCTCCTCGTCCTCGGGCAGCGGGCCGCTGACCAGCACGCGGCACTGGCGCTCGAAGGCCGCCGCGAGCTTGAGCGCCTGCGGATCGGCGCCGAGCGTGTAGCGCCAGCGTGCCAGGCGGCGCGCGCCGTCGTGCAGTTCCAGGCTGCCGACGCCGGCGTGGTCGGCATGGCTCAGCGACAGGCCGGCACCGAGCCGCCATTCCTGACACGAGCCGTCAGCTTCGAGCGCCAACAAGCGGCTGTCGGTCAGGACAATCGTGCCGGTGGCAAATCGCAGCGCGGCGTCGAGGTCAACGGTCAGGCCGGCGAGAACGTTCTCGCCGTCGGCAATGCGGCGACGCAGGGGCTCCGGCAGCGGGTCGGGTCGGGCGTCGGCAGGGGCTTGCATGGCGGTCGGCGGTCGCGGATTCTCGCGCACGCCGCGGACGCCACGCCCCGCGCAAGCCCGCATCCACGCCGCCCGCCCGCGGCCCACACTCGACCCATGAGCCCGAAGAACGACATCGCGCTGCGGCGCATTACCTACCTGCGCGGGCCCAACGTCTGGACCTACCGACCGGTGCTGGAGACCTGGCTGGACCTGGGCGAGCTCGAAGACCTGCCGTCGAACCAGCTGCCCGGCTTCACCGAGCGCCTGTGCGCCTGGCTGCCGGCGCTGGAGGAGCACCACTGCGGCGTCGGCGAGCGCGGCGGCTTCCTGCAGCGGCTGCAGGAGGGCACCTGGATGGGCCATGTGCTCGAGCATGTGGTGATCGAGCTGCTCAACCTGGCCGGCATGCCGACCGGCTTCGGCCAGACCCGCAGCACGTCGCGGCGTGGCGTCTACCGCATGGTGTTCCGCGCCCGCGACGAGCAGGTGGCGCGCACCGCGCTCGCCCAGGGCCACGCGCTGCTGATGGCGGCGATCAACGACCGGCCCTTCGACATCCCCGCGGCGGTGGCGGCCGTGCGCGAGAAGCTCGACGACAGCTGGCTCGGCCCGAGCACCGCGGCGATCGTCGCCGCGGCGACCGACCGCCGCATCCCGCACCTGCGGCTGAACGACGGCAACCTGGTGCAGCTCGGCCATGGCGCGCGCCAGCGCCGCATCTGGACCGCCGAGACCGAGCGCACCAGCGCGATCGCCGAGGGCATCGCCCGCGACAAGGACCTGACCAAGAGCCTGCTGAAGTCGGTCGGCGTGCCGGTGCCCGAGGGCCAGGTGGTCGCCAGCGCCGCCGAGGCCTGGGAGGCGGCCGAGGACATCGGCGTGCCGGTGGTCGTCAAACCGACCGACGGCAACCACGGCCGCGGCGTCACGCTGGACCTGCGGGGGCGCGAGGAGATCGAGGCGGCCTATGCCGTCGCCGACCGGCATGGCAGCGAGGTCATCGTCGAACGCCACATCCGCGGTGACGAGCACCGCCTGCTGGTGGTCGGCGGCAAGCTGGCCGCGGCGGCGCGCGGCGAGACGGCCTGGGTCACGGGCGACGGCGTCGCGAACGTCGCCGCGCTGGTCGACGCGCAGATCAACGCCGACCCGCGGCGCGGCACGACCGAGGACCACCCGCTGAACCGCCTGAACCCGCGCGAGGACGGCGTGATCCTGCTCGACCTGCAGCGCCAGGGCCTGAGCCCCGACAGCGTGCCCGAGGCCGGCCGGCGCGTGCTGATCCAGCGCAACGGCAACGTCGCGATCGACTGCACCGACGCGGTCCACCCCGAGGTCGCGCACCTGGTCTCGCTGGCGGCGCGCACCGTCGGCCTCGACATCGCCGGCATCGACGTGGTGGCCGAGGACATCGGCCGCCCGCTCGCCGAGCAGGGCGGCGCGGTGGTCGAGGTCAACGCCGGCCCCGGGCTGCTGATGCACCTGAAGCCCGCCGAGGGTCATGCGCGGCCGGTCGGCCGCGCGATCGTCGACCACCTGTTCCCCGAGGACGACAGCGGCACGCTGCCCGGGCGCATCCCGATCGTCGGCATCAGCGGCACGCGCGAGACCACCGTCGCGGCGCGGCTCGCAGCCTGGCTGCTGCGGCTCGGCGGGCGCCAGGTCGGGCTCGCCTGCCGCGACGGCCTGTGGCTCGACCGCCGCCGCGTCGAGCGCGGCGACGCCACCCGCTGGGAGGCCGGCCGCCGGCTGCTGCTGAACCGTGCGGTCGACGCCGCGGTGTTCGAACATGGCCCCGACGCGATCCTCGGCGAAGGCCTGGTCTACGACCGCTGCACGGTCGGCGTCGTCACCGACCTCGACGGCGCCGCGGCGCTGGCCCACCACGACATCACCGAGTCCGATCAGCTCGTGAAGGTGCTGCGCACCCAGGTCGACGTCGTGCTCGACCAGGGCTGCGCGGTGCTGCACGCCGCCGACGCGCGCATCGCCGGGCTGGCCGGGCTGTGCGACGGCGAGGTGTTGCTCTACGCGCGCGACGGCCTCCTGCCGGCGATCGAGGCGCAGCGCGCCGCCGGAAAGCGCGCGGTGTTCGCGCGCGGCGACGCGGTCGTGCTCGCGCGCGGCAGCGAGGAGACCGTGCTCGATGGCTTGGCGCGGCTCGCCGCCCATGCGGGCGCGTTCAGCCCCGAGCCGCTGCTCGCCGCGGTGGCGGTGGCCTGGGCGATGGCGCTGTCGCCCGACCTGATCGCCGCCGGCCTGGAAACCTTCGAACCCGATCCCGAGCGCTCCCGCTGAAATGAGACAGCCCCCACGCTCGCTTCGCTCGCTGCCCCCCGAGGGGGCGCCTCAGGCCCTTCGGGCGGCCGGGCGGGCCTGAGAGCTCTGAAAGCACACGCATGGAAGTCATCCGCCTGCGCGCCCTGCGCGGACCCAACCTGTGGAGCCGGCACACTGCCATCGAGGCGCTGGTGCGCTGCGAGCCGGCCGAGCGCGACATCACCGCGCTGAACGGCTTCGAGGCGCGCGTGCGCGCGCTGTTCCCGGCGATCGGCGAGCAATGGGCCGGCGGCGCCGGCCGCACGCTGGCCCTCGCCCAGGTGCTGGAGGTGGCCGCGCTGGCGCTGCAGGCCGCGGCCGGCTGCCGCGTGACCTTCAGCCGCACGACGGCCACCGTCGAGGCCGGCGTCTACCAGGTCGTCGTCGAGTACACCGAAGAGGCGGTCGGGCGGCTGGCCTTCGACCTCGCGCAGGCGCTGCTGCAGGCGGCGCGCGAGGACAGCGCCTTCGACGTCGCCGACGCGGTGGCGCGGCTGCGCGCGCTCGACGAGGACGTGCGCCTGGGCCCGAGCACCGGCTCGATCGTCGACGCCGCCGTCGCGCGCGGCATCCCCTACCGGCGCCTCACCGAAGGCAGCCTGGTGCAGTTCGGCTGGGGCGTGAAGCAGCGCCGCATCTGGGCCGCCGAAGTCGACGCGACCAGCGCGGTCAGCGAGTCCATCGCGCAGGACAAGGACCTCACGAAAGTGCTGCTGCAGGCCGCCGGCGTGCCGGTGCCGACGGGCCAGCCGGTCGCCAGCATCGACGAGGCCTGGGCGGTCGCCGAGGCCATCGGCCTGCCGGTCGTCGTGAAGCCCCAGGACGGCAACCAGGGCAAGGGCGTGACGGTCAACATCGTCGATCGCGAGCACCTCGAGATCGCCTACCGCGCGGCCGACGAGATCGGCACCGTGATGGTCGAGAAGTTCCTGCCCGGCCACGACTTCCGGCTGCTGGTGGTCGGCGACCGGCTGGTGGCGGCGGCGCGGCGCGACCCGCCGCACGTGATCGGCGATGGCGTGCACACCGTGCAGCAGCTGGTCGGCCTGGTCAACGCCGACCCGCGGCGCGGCGACGGCCACGCCACGGCGCTGACGAAGATCCGCTTCGACGAGATCGCCGTCGCGCGGCTGGCGACCCAGGGCCTGGCCCCCGAGTCGGTGCCCGACAAGGGCCGGCGCGTCGTGTTGCGCAACAACGCCAACCTGTCGACCGGCGGCACCGCGACCGACGTGACCGACGAGGTCCACGCCGAGGTCGCGGCGCGCGCCGTCGCGGCGGCGCGCATGGTCGGCCTGCATGTCTGCGGCGTCGACGTGGTCTGCGAGACGGTCGGCCGCCCGCTCGAGAAGCAGAGCGGCGGCGTCGTCGAGGTCAACGCCGCGCCGGGGTTGCGCATGCACCTGACGCCGTCCTACGGCAAGGGCCGCAACGTCGGCGAGGCGATCGTCGCCGACCTCTACGCGCCGGGCGACGACGGCCGCATCCCGGTCGTCGCCGTCACCGGCACCAACGGCAAGACCACCGTCACGCGGCTGATCGCCCACCTGCTCGCGCAGAGCGGGCTGACCGTGGGCATGACCAACACCGACGGCGTCTACGTCGACGGCCGCACGCTCGACCGCGGCGACTGCTCGGGCCCGAAGAGCGCGCGCAGCGTGCTGATGCACCCGGACGTGGAGGCCGCGGTGTTCGAGACCGCGCGCGGCGGCCTGCTGCGCGAGGGCCTCGCCTTCGACCGCTGCCGGGTCGCGGTCGTCACCAACGTCGGCGAGGGCGATCACCTCGGGTTGAACTACATCACGACGGTCGAGGACGTGGCCGTGCTCAAGCGCGTGATCGTCCACAACGTCGCGCCCGACGGCTGGGCGGTGCTGAACGCCGCCGACCCGCTGGTCGCCGAGATGGCCACGGTCTGCCCGGGCAAGGTGATCTGGTTCGCCGCCGACCGCCACCATCCGGTGATGCGCACCCAGCGCGCGCAGGGCGGCCGCAAGGTCTATGTCGAGGCGGGGGCCGACGGCCGGCCGGAGATCGTCGCCGCCGAGGGCGCCTGGCGCGAGCGCGTGCCGCTGGCCGACGTGCCGCTGACGCGCGGCGGGCGCATCGGCTTCCAGGTCGAGAACGCGATGGCCGCGGTGGCCGCGGCCTGGGCCGTCGGCCTGCCCTGGGACACGATCCGCAGCGGGCTGGCGAGCTTCGTCGCCGACAGCGACAACGCGCCCGGCCGCTTCAACCTGATGGACTACAAGGGCGCGACGGTGATCGCCGACTACGGCCACAACCCGGACGCGATGCGCGCGCTGGTGCAGGCCGTCGAGGCGCTGCCGGCCAAGCGCCGCTCGGTCGTGATCAGCGGCGCCGGCGACCGCCGCGACGAGGACATCCGCGCGCAGACCGCGATCCTCGGCGCGGCCTTCGACGAGGTCCTCCTCTACCAGGACGCCGCCCAGCGCGGCCGTGGCGACGGCGAGGTGATCGCGCTGCTGCGCGAGGGCCTGCGCGGCGCGTCACGCACGACGCGCGTCGACGAGATCCGCGGCGAGTTCGTCGCCATCGACACGGCGCTCGAGCGGCTCGCGCCGGGCGACCTGTGCCTGGTCCTCATCGACCAGGTCGACGAGGCGCTGGCCCACCTCCAGCAGCGCTGCGCCGCGGCCTGAACCAGGCCCGGGACGACGGGCCCGAGCCGGTCGATCGCGCGAACAGGCCCTAGCATCGCGACATCGTCCACCCGATGGAGGCGCCGATGTTTCCCTGGTTCTGGCTCTGGGCTCCGCAGGTCCATTGGCCTTTCAGCGGTGCGGTCACGCAGGACATCTCGCCCGAGGCCTTCTTCGGCGCGATCCCGCCGGCCGCCGGCGATGCCCGCATCGAGCGCCGCGCCTTCGAGCTCGCCTCCTACGGCCGCCAGCTCGGCTGGCTGACCGAGGCGCTGCTCGCGCAGGCCGGCCGCGGCGTCGATGCCGCCGATGGCGAAGCCGCGCTCGACAAGCTCGCCGCCCTGCGCGAGCGCATCGAAGCGATCAAGGACGCGCAGCGCGCCCACCTCGAGGGCGAGGCCGAGGCGGCACTGCAACGCCTCGCCGCCGCCGACCCCGAGGCGCTGCAGCGCGTGCTGCGGCGGCGCCTCGCGTGAAGCGCCGCGCCACGCTCGCGCTGCTGGTGGTGCTGGCCGGCGGCGCAGGCGCCGTCGAGCGGCTGCCGCTGCGCAACCTGCTGATCGAGGTGCGCCAGGGCGAGGCCAGCGTGCTCGAAGCCGACCGCGCCGAGGCGGGGGCGGTGGTCGTCGCCCGCGACGGCAGCGTTTCGGCACGCGCCGGTGTCAGCCTCGAGTCGCGCACGCTGCGCCGCGACGGCGAGGCCGTGCAGCAGCTGCGCGTGCTCAACGGCGCGCGGGCCGCGCTGCGCGTCGGCGCGCAGCAGCCGTTGTACTGGGTGCAGTGGGCGGCGTCGCCCGACGGGCCGGTCGCGCTGCTCGGCAATGCCTGGGTGGACACCGGCCGCAGCGTCACGGTGCTGCCGCGCTGGCCGGGCGGCGATGCACCGGTCACGGTGGAGCTGATGACCGAGTCGGCCGCGCGATCGGGTGGCGGCGCACCGACGCGCTACGCCCCCGACGGCCAGCCGCTGCCCGAGGGTGCGGTCGAGCGCACCGGGGTGCTGACGACGCTGCGGCTGCCGCTCGGCACCTGGACGACGGTCGCCGCCTCGGGCGAAGCCGGGCAGCGCCGCGAGCGCGGCACGCTGTCGACGCAGGACGGCGCCGGCGACCGCCGCTGGGTCGTCCAGATGCGCGTCACGGCGCCCTGACGCCGTCGCCCGGGCCGGGGCGCACCATGAGCGCGCGCGGCTGCCCCGGCGAGGGGCGCCGCCGCCGGCGAACGCCCGGCACGCCACTTGCGCTCCGCACGGCCGTGGACCCGCAACCCTCCGGCCCTGGCGACGAACTCTGGCACGACCGGCTCGCGCTGCTGCTCGAGTCGACCGGCGAAGGCATGTTCGGCGTCGACATGGACGGCCGCTGCGTCTTCATCAACCGCGCCGGCGCGGCGATGCTGGGCTACGCGCCCGAAGAGGTGCTGCAGCGCAACATGCACGCGCTGATCCACCACAGCCACCCGGACGGCCGCCATTACCCGGAACACGACTGCCCGATCTTCGCCGCCTTCCGCCAGGGGCTGCCCTGCCGCATCGACGACGAGGTGCTGTGGCGCAAGGACGGCAGCCCGTTCGCGGCCGAGTACTCCTCGCACCCGATCGTCGAGCGCACGGCCGCCGGGCCGGTGACGATCGGCGCGGTCGCGACCTTCGTCGACATCTCGCGCCGCAAGGAGGCCGAGTCGCTGCTGCGCCGCAGCCGCGACGAGCTCGAGGCGCGCGTCGCCGAGCGCACCCGCCAGCTGCGCGAGCTCTCGGCCCACCTCGAGACCGTGCGTGAGGCCGAGCGCACGCGCATCGCGCGCGAGATCCACGACGAGCTCGGCTCGCTGCTGGTGGCGCTGAAGATGGACGTGGGCTGGCTCGCCAAGCGCGTCGCCGAGCGGGCCGAGCTGGGCGCCAAGTGCCAGGGCATGGGCGCGCTGATCGACCGCGCGGTCGACAACCTCGGCCGCATCATCACCGACCTGCGCCCGAGCATCCTCGACCACCAGGGTCTGTGGGCGGCGCTCGAGTGGCAGGCGCAGGAGTTCGCCGCCAGCGCCGCCGAGATCGACGTCGACCTGCGCGTGCACGTCGCCGCCGGCGTCGCGCCGCCCGACGGCGCGCAGGCGATCGCGGTGTTCCGCATCTTCCAGGAGATGCTGTCGAACGTCGCGCGCCACGCGCGGGCGAAGCGGCTCGAGATCCGCATCACCGTCGACGATCCGCCGGACGCCGTGCTCTACGTGGAGCTGCGCGACGACGGCGTCGGCGCCACGCCCGACGCATTGAACGCGCCGCGCAGCTACGGCGTGATGGGCATGCGCGAGCGCGCCGCGCAGTTCGGCGGACGCATCGCGATCGACAGCGCGCCGGGCGCCGGCACGCTGGTGCGCCTGCACATGCCGCTGCAGCCTGCGGGCGCCTGAAGCCGCCGGCGCGGCAGCCGCTGGCACAGGGGTTGCAGACCTCGCCTGCGGGCTTGCAGTGCGGCGCACCCTTGGTGCACGGCGCCCGCGCAGGAGTCCCGCGATGATCCATGTGCTGATCTGCGACGATCACCAGATCGTTCGCCAGGGCATCAAGCAGATGCTCTGCGACGCCAGCGACATCGCGCTCGCCGGCGAGGCCGACTGCGGCCCCGAGGCGCTGCGCCAGGTGCGCGCGGCGCGGGCGCCCGGCTCGGCACAGCCAGCGGTCGACGTCGTGCTGATGGACATCGCGATGCCGCAGCGCGACGGCCTGGACGTGCTGCGCCAGCTCAAGAGCGAGTACCCCCGGCTGCCGGTGCTGATGCTCAGCACCTACCCCGACAAGCAGTACGCGGTGCGCAGCCTCAAGCTCGGCGCCGCCGGCTACCTGAACAAGAGCGCCGACAGCGAACAGATGATCGCGGCGATCCGCCAGGTGGCGGCCGGGCGGCTGTTCATCACGCCGGCGGTGGCCGAGCAGCTCGCGACCACCATCGCGCCGGGCCGCGCCGCGCCCGACGCGCCGCTGCACGAGCGGCTCTCGCACCGCGAGTACCAGGTGTTCCGCCGCCTCGCGCTGGGCGCGAGCGTCGGCGAGATCGCCGAGGCGCTGGCGCTGTCGTCGAACACCGTCAGCACCTACCGCGCCCGCATCCTCGAGAAGACCGGCGCGCGCAACGACGTCGAGCTCGCGCTGTACGCGGTGCGCCACGACCTCGTGCCCGTGTCCTGACGCTGTAGGGGCAGCCCTACACGCGAACGCCCGCCGCCGCGATACCGCCGCGCGCGCCCCGTCCCTAAGCTGTCCAGCACGCCAGGAGCCCGCGATGACCCGCCACTTCGACCCCTACGACGCCGACCGACCGCTGACGATGCGCTGCAGCTGCGGGCGCGACCACAGCGAGGCCGAGCACCGCGCCGAGCTCGGCGCCGACGGCGCCGCGGCCGTGCTGCGCGAACGCGCCGACACGGCGGACTTCGCGCAGTATTCGCGCGAGTTCATCGAGGCCAGCGTGATGAAGGCGCTGTTCCCGCAGGACGCGGTGCGCCGCAACTTCCTGCGCGCCGTCGGCCGCTCCACCGCGATGGCCGCGATCGCCAGCGTGCTGCCGATCGCGCCGCTGCAGGCGATGGCCGAGGAGAAGGGCGCGCTGGAGAAGAAGGACCTGAAGATCGGCTTCATCCCGATCACCTGCGCGACGCCGCTGATCATGGCCCACCCGCTGGGCTTCTACAGCAAGCAGGGCCTGAACGTGCAGGTCGTCAAGACCGCGGGCTGGGCGCTGATCCGCGACAAGATGCTGAACAAGGAGTACGACGCGACGCACTTCCTGTCGCCGATGCCCCTGGCGATCAGCATGGGCGCCGGCTCCAACCCGGTGCCGATGCATGTCGCGACGATCCAGAACACCAACGGCCAGGCGATCACGCTGGCCAACAAGCACAAGGAGCGGCGCGACCCGAAGGACTGGCGCGGCCTGAAGTTCGCCGTGCCCTTCGAGTATTCGATGCACAACTTCCTGCTGCGCTACTACGTGGCCGAGCACGGCATCGACCCGGACCGCGACATCCAGATCCGCGTCGTGCCGCCGCCCGAGATGGTCGCCAACCTGCGCGCCGGCAACATCGACGGCTACCTCGGGCCCGACCCCTTCAACCAGCGCGCGGTCTACGAGGAGATCGGCTTCCTGCACCTGCTGACCAAGGACCTGTGGAACGGCCACCCCTGCTGCGCCTTCGGCACCTCGGCCGAATTCATCAAGCAGAACCCCAACACCTTCGCGGCGCTGTACCGCGCGGTGCTGACCGCGGCGGCGATGGCGCGCCAGGCCAAGAACCGCGAACTGATCGCCAAGGTGATCGCGCCGCAGGCCTACCTGAACCAGCCGGAGACCGTGGTCGCCCAGGTGCTGACCGGCAAGTTCGCCGACGGCCTGGGCAAGGTCCAGAACGTCCCCGACCGCGCCGACTTCGATCCCATCCCCTGGCAGAGCATGGCCGTGTGGATCCTCACGCAGATGAAGCGCTGGGGCTATGTGAAGGGCGACGTGAACTACGCGCAGATCGCCGAGCAGGTCTTCCTGCTGACCGACGCGAAGCGGACGATGAAGGGGCTCGGCATGACGCCGCCCGAAGGCGCCTATCCGAAGTTCACGATCATGGGCAAGGTCTTCGACCCGGCCCAGCCCGAGCCCTACGTGGCCGGCTTCGCGATCAAGCGCACCTGAGGCCCGGCGATGACGGCGACCCCCGGACTGCGCTGGCGCGCGGCGCTGCTGTCGGTGCTGCTGTTCGCGCTGCTCGTCGGCGTGTGGCAGCTCGCCACCGGCGGCGCGGCGCCGGCGGCGGCCAAGCCGATGACGGCCGAGGAGATCGAGTACGCCAAGCTGCTCGGCAAGGATCCATCGGCGGGCGGCGACGGCGCGAAGTCGGGTTTCCCGACGCCGGCGCAGTTCGGCCGCGGCGCGCTCGAGCATCTCGGCAAGCCGTTCTATGACAACGGCCCGAACGACAAGGGCATCGGCCTGCAGCTCGGCTACTCGCTCGGGCGCGTCGGGCTCGGCTTCCTGCTCGCCGCGCTGGTCGCGGTGCCGCTGGGCTTCCTGATCGGCATGAGCCCGCTGGTCTACCGCGCGCTCGACCCGTTCATCCAGGTGCTCAAGCCGATCTCGCCGCTGGCCTGGATGCCGCTGGCGCTGTACACGATCAAGGACTCGAGCATCTCGGGCATCTTCGTGATCTTCATCTGCTCGGTCTGGCCGATGCTGCTGAACACGGCCTTCGGCGTCGCCGGCGTGCGCCGCGAGTGGCTGAACGTGGCCAAGACGCTCGAGGTGCGGCCGCTGCGCAAGGCCTTCGAGGTGATCCTGCCCGCCGCCGCGCCGACCATCCTGACCGGCATGCGCATCAGCATGGGCATCGCCTGGCTGGTGATCGTCGCGGCCGAGATGCTGGTCGGCGGCACCGGCATCGGCTACTTCGTCTGGAACGAGTGGAACAACCTGTCGCTGACCAACGTGCTCTTCGCGATCCTGGTCATCGGCCTGGTCGGCATGACGCTCGATGCGGCCTTCGGTCGCTTGCAGAAGGCGGTGACCTATGTCGACTGAGCCACCGTTCCTGCAGGTCGAGAACCTCGCGAAGCGCTATCCGGGCGCTGCCGAGCCGGTGTTCGACGGCGTCAACTTCGGCATCGCCAAGGGCGAGTTCGTCTGCATCATCGGTCACAGCGGCTGCGGCAAGACGACCATCCTGAACGTGCTCGCCGGGCTGGAGCAGGCGAGCGTCGGGCATGTGTTCATGGACAAGCGCGAGGTCGCCGGCCCGAGCCTGGAGCGCGGCGTGGTGTTCCAGGGCCATGCACTGATGCCCTGGCTCACGGTGCGCAGGAACATCGCCTTCGCGGTGCGCAGCAAGTGGCCCGACTGGACGGCGGTGCAGGTCGACGCCCAGGTCGAGAAGTACGTGACCCTGGTCGGCCTGGGCGCGGCGATCGACAAGAAGCCGGCGCAGCTGTCGGGCGGCATGAAGCAGCGCGTGGGCATCGCGCGCGCGTTCGCGATCGAACCGAAGATGCTGCTGCTCGACGAGCCCTTCGGCGCGCTCGACGCGCTGACGCGCGGCACGATCCAGGACGAGCTGCTGCGCATCTGCGCCGAGACGCACCAGACGGTGTTCATGATCACGCACGACGTCGACGAGGCGATCCTGCTGGCCGACACCATCCTCCTGATGAGCAACGGCCCGCAGGCGCGCGTGGCCGAGATCGTGCGCAACCCGCTGCCAAGGGCGCGCGCGCGAGCCACGCTGCACCACGAGCCGCTGTTCTACGCGGTGCGCAACCACCTGGTCGATTTCCTCGTCAGCCGCTCCAAGACCCTGTCGCACGGCCAGGCGCCGACCCATCCGCCCGAGGTGCGCCCGGGCGTCGATTCCGAACCCGAGCCGGTGCCGCCGGCCACCCACACCCGCGCCGCACTGCACCGCGTCGCATGACCTGAACGCAAGGAGAACCGCATGAGCCGCCTCGATGTCACCGAGAAGATCATCGCCACCAAGGTGGCCCAGGGCCTCAAGTGGTCCGACGTGGCCGCCAAGGTCGGCCTGAGCAAGGAGTGGACGACGGCCGCCTGCCTCGGCCAGATGACGCTCACGCCCGAGCAGGCCGGCATCGTCGGCGAGATCTTCGGCCTCAGCGATGCCGAGCAGAAGTGGCTGATGGTCGTGCCCTACAAGGGGAGCCTGCCGACCAGCGTGCCGACCGATCCGCTGATCTACCGCTTCTACGAGCTGGTCAGCGTCTACGGCACCACCTTCAAGGAGCTGATCCACGAGGAGTTCGGCGACGGCATCATGAGCGCCATCGATTTCAGGATGGACCTGCAGCGCGAGCCGAATCCGGCCGGCGACCGCGTGTCGATCACGATGAGCGGCAAGTTCCTGCCCTACAAGACGTACTGAGCGTGGAAACGCGCCCCCCGGTCCCGCCGTTCACGCCCGAGTCCGCGCGCCTGAAGGTCCGCAAGGCCGAGGACGCCTGGAACACGCGCGACCCCGATGTCGTGGTCGGCGTCTACACCGAGGACACGCGCTGGCGCAACCGCGCCGAGTTTCCGGTCGGCCGCGCCCAGGTGCGCGAGTTCCTGCAGCGCAAGTGGGCGCGCGAACTCGACTACCGGCTGATCAAGGAGCTGTGGGCCTGCGATGGCGCGCGCCTCGCGGTCCGCTTCGCCTACGAGTGGCGCGACGACGCCGGCCAGTGGTTCCGCAGCTACGGCAACGAGAACTGGGAGTTCAACGACCAGGGCCTGATGTTGCGTCGCTACGCGAGCATCAACGACCTGCCGATCCGGGCCGCCGAGCGCCTCTACCACTGGCCGCTCGGCCGCCGGCCGGACGAGCACCCGGGGCTGAGCGAACTCGGCCTCTGATCAGTAGGCGATCTCGAAGCGCGTGCCGCGCACGCTGAGCACCGCCGACTTCAGCTGGATGCGCTCCAGCACCACGCCGGGCGCCGGCTGGTCGCCCTCGCGGTAGAGCTGGCCGTTGACGATCAGCATCCGGTTGGCGGCGTCCTGCGAGTACATCGCGCCGCCGACGGTGAGCGCCGGCACCTGCGCGCGCAGGTCGGGCGCCAGCTCGGCGAGCTTGGGCACGCGCTGCGCCGCGGCGCTGGCGGCCGGCGCGACGGCCGGCATCGGCAGCGCGGCCGGCGGCGGCAGCGCGGCCGATGCCGGGCGGGCGCGCTCGGCCGCCGGCATGACCGGCGCCGGCAGCAGCCGCACCTCGGCGATCGGCGCTGCCGGTGGTGGGTCGACCGGCAGCGCCGGCTCGATCGGCGGCGCCTGGTCAGCGGCGGGCGTCGGACCGGGCGGCAGCGCGCGGGTGGCCGGTGCGGCCGGTGCTGCGGCCACGGGCGCCGCGTCGGCCCGGCCGTCAGGCGGCACCGACGAGGCCGCCGGCGCCATCAACCACCAGGCCACGCCGCCGCCGACGGCGGCCAGCACGAGCAGCGCGACACCCCACGGCAGCCAGCGGCGCGGCGCCGGTGCGTCGCCGGCCGTCGCTTCGCCCAGCGGCTGGGCACGCAGGTCGGGAACGGTGCCGCGGCTGCGCTGCGCGTCGGCCTTGCGAAGGGCGTCGAGGATGTAGGACATGGTCAGGGGGCGCCGGACGCCACCGCGAGCCGTGGCTCGTCGATGCCGCTGGCGCGGTTGAGCTGCATGAAGGTGGCCGGCCCGGTCAGCCCGTCGGGCGCGAGACCGTGGCGGCGCTGGAACAGCGCGACGCGCTCGCGCAGCCCGCCGCGCGCCGGCGCGACGCGGTCGAGCCGTTCGAGCACCCAGCCGGCGAGCGGGTCGTCGCGGCCGGCCACCACCTGGCCGGCATAACCTGCGGGCGCACGCCACAGCGTCGTGTACTCGCCGGACCACAGCGCGGCGAGGTCGGCGACGCCGAGGCTGCGCACCGCTGCGCCGGCCTGCACGCGCGCGCGCTCGTCGTCGAGCCCGCTGAGCAGCACGTACAGCGGTGCGCCATCGACCCCCTGCAGCGTCAGCAGGCCAGGGCGGTCGAGCTCGCGGAGCTGGTCGACCGTCAGCCGGCCGCGCCAGCAGGGCAGGCCGAGCGTCGTGGCGTTGTCGCAGGCCGCGCCGCCGGACGGCAGCGTGACCTTCCACAGAGCGGCCAGCGCGTGCAGCGCGTCGGCCTCGTCGCGGAAGCCGGCGAGCGCGGGCTCGGCCGGGAGGACGGGCGCGATGGCCGGGTCGGCCTCTGGCGGCGGTCCGGCCACCGCCGGCACCGCGCCCTCCGATGCCGCGGGCGCCATCGATGACGCGGCCGGCGCCACCGCGACCGGCGCCGAAGCCGCCGGCGTGGCCGCCGCCGCAGTCACCTGCGCGCGCTGGGCGAAGGTCCAGCCGACCGCCGCGGCCAGCGCCACGCCGCCAACCACGCCGGCAGCCACCAGCGCAGCGCGCTGCCGCCACGGCGCGCGCCGGGTCGCGCCGTCGGTCGGGCCGAAGACTTCGCGTGCCGCCTTCTCGACCACCTGGCGCGTCACCCGCGCCTGGCCGCTCGCATAGGCGCCGAGCAGCGCGCGGTCGGCCAGCAGGTTGATGCGCCGCGGCACGCCGCGCGACAGGCGGTGCAGCGCCGACACCGCTTCAGTGTCGAACGGCGGCACCGTCGCCAGCCCGGCAACGATCAGCCGGTGCTTCACGTAGCGCCGCGTCTCGGCCTCGGTCAGCGCGTCGAGATGGCAGCGCGCGATGACGCGCTGCGCGAGCTGCTCGAGCTCGGGCCGCGCCAGCATGTCGCGCAGTTCGGGCTGGCCGATGAGCACGATCTGCAGCAGCTTGCGCTCGTTGGTCTCGAGGTTGGTCAGCAGGCGCAGCTGTTCGAGCACGTCGGCGCCGAGCTGCTGCGCCTCGTCGATGATCAGCAGGCTGTGGTGGCCGACCGCGTGGTTGTCGAGCAGGAAGCGGTTGAGCGCGTCGACGCAGTCCTTGATCGACGGCGGCCCGTCGCCGGCGTGCGCCACCGGGATGCGGAACTCGTCGCACACCGAGCGCATCAGCTCCTCGGCCGACTGCCGCGGGTTGAAGATGTAGGCGACGTTGCAGGTCTTCGGGATCTGCTCCAGGAAGCAGCGGCAGACGGTGGTCTTGCCGGCACCGATCTCGCCGGTCAGCAGCACGAAGCCGCCGCCGCCGCCCAGGCCGTAGAGCAGATGCGCGAGCGCTTCGCGGTGGCGCTCGCTCATGTAGAGATAGCGCGGATCGGGCGCGATCGAGAACGGTTCCTGCCGCAGGCCGAAGAAGGGCGCGTACATGGGGTGCGAGCATACCGGCGGGGCGGTGTCCGTTGGCGCGCAGCCTATGAGATGGCGCACATATCGCCGCCGCGCGCCACCGGTGCGACGATCGCGGCGCCTTACGGGCGGCGTCGTGCCGCCCTGCCCGCCCATGCCTCCGCCCGCGTCCGACATCGAACTGACCTACCGCTTCGCGGCCGCGGGCCGGCGGCCGCGCGCGCTGTCGCATCCGCTGGTGACGCTGCTGCGCGCGGTGCGCGACGGTGGCTCGATCAAGGCCGCCGCGCAGGCGCTCGGCGTGTCCTACCGCCATGCCTGGGGCGCGCTGCGGGCCGGCGAGACGGAGTTCGGCTGCAACCTGCTGCGCTGGGTGCAGGGCGAGGGCTCCGTGCTCACGCCGCGCGGGCTGGCGCTGGTCGAGGCCGAGGACCTGGCGCTGTCGCGGCTGGCGCCGCAGATCGAGGCGTTGCGCGCCGAACTGGCGCGCGCCTTCGACACCGCGCTCGGCACCGGCCATACCGCGCTGACGCTGTTCGCGAGCCACGATGTCGCCACCAGCGCGCTGCGCGAAATGGCGCCGGCCCACGGCCTGCACCTGGACCTGCGCTTCCTCGGCAGCGTCGACAGCCTGCGCGCGCTGGCGGCCGGGCGCTGCCGGGTGGCCGGCTTCCATGCGCCGCTGGCGGCGCCGGCCGGCTCGGACTACGCCCACCAGCTCAAGCCGCTGCTGCAGCCGGGCGTGCACAAGCTGATCGGCTTCGCGAGGCGCGCACAAGGCCTGATCGTGCGCGCCGGCAACCCGCTCGGGCTGGCCGGCGTGGCCGACCTGGCGCGACCCGACCTGCGCTTCATCGGCCGCCAACCAGGCTCCGGGACGCGCTTGCTGATCGACGCGCTGCTGCGCGGCGCCGGCGTCGAGCCGAGGCGGGCCGACGGCCCCGAGCCGGTCGAGGAGTCGCATCTCGCGGTCGCGGCCGCCGTGGCCTGCGGCGTCGGCGACGCCGGCGTCGGCATCGAGGCGGCGGCGGCGGCCTTCGGGCTCGGCTTCGTGCCGCTGGCGCAGGAGCGCTACGCCTTCGTCTGCCTGAAGCCGGCGCTCGACGATCCGGCCGTGCAGGCGCTGCGCGCGCTGCTGGCGGCGCCGGCCTGGCTCGAACGGCTGCGCGCGACGCCGGGCTACGCGCCCGACGCCTCCGGCGAGGTGCTGCGGCTCGCCGAGGCGCTGCCCTGGTGGGACGAGATCGTCGCCGCGCCGCGCCGTGCCGGCGTGCTGCCCGGGCTATGAAGCGCCGTTCCGACGTTGCTCCCGCGCTGTGACATCGCAAGGGCTTTCATAGGGGCCGATGCGCGGATGCGAGGGGGAGTCCGACTGCCCACACTGGCAAGCCCGATTCCTGCGTTCCGGAAGGACCCCGCCATGAGCAACACCCTGCGCATCAACGACATCGAAGTCGCCAACCCCTTCAAGGCCCGCTACGCCAACTTCATCGGCGGCGAATGGGTGCCGCCGATCGACGGCCAGTACTTCGTCAACAGCACGCCGGTGACCGGCAAGCCGATCTGCGAGATCCCGCGCTCGAACGAGAAGGATGTCAACGCCGCGCTCGACGCCGCCCACGCCGCCAAGGCCGCCTGGGGCAAGACCTCGCCGGCGCAGCGCGCCAACCTCCTGAACAAGATCGCCGACCGCATCGAGGCCAACCTCGGCACCATCGCGCTGGCCGAGACGCTCGACAACGGCAAGCCGATCCGCGAGACGACGCATGCCGACATCCCGCTCGCGATCGACCACTTCCGCTACTTCGCCGGCTGCATCCGCGCCGAGGAGGGCTCGATCGCCGAGATCGACCACGAGACCTACGCCTACCACTTCAAGGAGCCGCTGGGCGTGGTCGGCCAGATCATTCCCTGGAACTTCCCGATCCTGATGGCGGTGTGGAAGCTCGCGCCCGCGCTGGCCGCCGGCAACTGCGTCGTGCTCAAGCCGGCCGAGCAGACCCCGGCCTCGATCCTCGTGATGATCGAGCTGATCGCCGACCTGCTGCCCAAGGGCGTGCTCAACGTCGTCAACGGCTTCGGCCTGGAGTGCGGCAAGCCGCTGGCGTCGAGCCCGCGCATCGCCAAGATCGCCTTCACCGGCGAGACGACGACCGGCCGGCTCATCATGCAGTACGCCAGCCAGAACCTGATCCCGGTGACGCTGGAACTCGGCGGCAAGAGCCCGAACATCTTCTTCGAAGACGTGATGGACGCCGACGACGCCTTCTTCGACAAGGTGCTCGAGGGCTTCGCGATGTTCGGCCTGAACCAGGGCGAGGTCTGCACCTGCCCGAGCCGCGCGCTGGTGCAGGAATCGATCTACGACAAGTTCATCGAGCGCGCCATCAAGCGCGTGCGCGCCATCAAGCAGGGCAACCCGCTGGCCGCCAGCACGATGATCGGCGCGCAGGCCTCGGAAGAGCAGCGCGAGAAGATCCTGTCGTACCTGAAGCTCGGGCGCGAGGAAGGCGCCAAGCTGCTGACCGGCGGCGAGCAGGCCATGATGGAGGGCGATCTGGCCGGCGGCTACTACATCCAGCCGACCGTCTTCCAGGGCCACAACAAGATGCGCATCTTCCAGGAAGAGATCTTCGGCCCGGTGCTGTCGGTCACGACCTTCAAGGACGAGGCCGAGGCGCTGGCGATCGCCAATGACACGCTCTATGGGCTGGGCGCCGGCGTGTGGTCGCGCGACGGCGCGCGTGCCTTCCGCATGGGCCGCGGCATCCAGGCCGGCCGCGTGTGGACCAACTGCTACCACCACTACCCGGCGCACGCCGCCTTCGGGGGCTACAAGCAGTCGGGCATCGGCCGCGAGAACCACAAGATGATGCTCGACCACTACCAGCAGACCAAGAACCTGCTGGTCTCGTACAGCCCCAACGCCCTCGGCTTCTTCTGAGCCGGCGATGGAGACACCGACACGGGTCTCCGCCACGCCCGCGGCCCTCGAGCTGATCGAGCGGCTGCGGGCGCAACATGGCGAGCTGCTGTTCCACCAGTCGGGAGGCTGTTGCGACGGCAGCGCGCCGATGTGCTTTCCCCGCGGCGAGCTCATGGTCGGCGGCGCCGACGTGAAGCTCGGCGAGATCGGCGGCGTGCCCTTCTACATGAGCGCGTCGCAGTTCGCGTACTGGGAGCACACCCACCTGACCATCGACGCGATCCGCGGCAACGGCGGCATGTTCTCGCTGGAGCGGCCGACCGGGCTGCGCTTCCTGACGCGCTCGCGGCTGTTCAGCGACGAGGAAGTCGCCGCGCTGCCGCCGGTCGAGCGAGGCGGCTGAGCGGCCCAGCCGAGGGCGCGCGCGCCCTCACATGCGCGGGTTCTCGGGCGTCTCGGTGTCCGGCTTGCCGTCCTCGCGCAGGTCCTTGTTGGGCTTGATGGCCGGCGAGCCGGCCCCCTGGTCCGGGTCGACGTTGCTCTCGACCTGCCTCAGGAAGGCATCGACCTCGTCGGTCGAATGCGCGGACGGTTCGATATGGGCGGGGGGCTGCACGTTCATGGGGGCTCCTTGGGGCGATCGAGGGCGGTAGCGCCTCGATGCTCCAACGCAGGCGCGGTGTCGTCCGTGCGGCGCCGCGCACAGCTAGTCACCGAGCAGTTCGCCGATCGGCTTCAGGTGCTCGATGCGGTCGCAGACCGCCTTCACCACCATCATCAGCGGCGGACCCAGCAGCAGGCCCCAGAGGCCCCACATCCAGCCCCAGGCGAGCACGCTGACGAAGATCACCACCGGGTTCATGCGGCTGGCGCGGCTCATCAGCCAGGGCGTCAGCAGGTTGCCTTCGAGCGTGTTGATGAGCAGCGAGACCCCGCCGACCAGCGCCGCCATCTCGACCGTGCCGAACTGCAGGAAGCCGACCAGCGCCAGCCCGCCGGCCGTCGCGACCGAACCCAGGTAGGGCACGAAGTTGAGGGCCGCGGCCACGATGCCCCACACCGCGGCATGCTCGAGCCCGATCCACAGCATCGCAAGCCAGGTCGCGACACCGACCAGCGCGCTGGTGACGATCTGCAGCAGCAGGTAGCGCTGGATCTGTTCGGTGACTTCGTCGAGCGCCTGGATCGTGATCTTCTTGCGGCTGAAGGTGGGGCCGGCGATGTTCACCATCTTGCGGCGAAAGCGGTCGCCCGAGATCAGCAGGAAGAAGGTGATGAACAGCACCACCATCGCCTGCCCGATCAAGCCGACGAAGCCAAGCGTGCTGCTCCAGAGGTAGTCGCGGATGTTGAAGTTCGGCCGCTCGATGCGCACCCGGGTCACGCCCGGAGCGGCCGCGGGCGGTCGCGCAGCGTCGGGCCCGGCCGCCTGCTCGAGTTTCTCGGCGGCCCGCTGCACCTTGTCGATCGAGCTTTCGGGCGCACCGCGCGCGGGCCGCAGCGATTCGCGCAGCTTCTGCGCCGCATCGGGCAGCGAGTCCGCCAGCGCGGCCGCGTCGTCGGCCAGCGACCAGGCCAGCGACCCGAGGCCGGCCACGATCGCGAGCAGCAACAGCGCCGCGCCGATCGCCCGCGGGACATGCCAGCGCTGCAGCCGCGCCACCACCGGCGACAGCGCATAGCTTGCCAACAGGCCCAGCAACACCGGGATGAAGACGGCGCTGGCCCAGTGCAGCGCGTAGACGACCGCCACCAGGGCCAGCACCGCCAGCGACGCGCTGCGCACGTCGACGGGCATGTGCAGGTGCAAGCGCTCGGGCTCCGGCGCCGGGATGGGCTCCTCGTGGACTGGCTCGGGGACGCCGGCCGGATCCGGTGCGTCGCTCGGAACGGAGCTCATGCACCGCCGCCCGCGCCGGAGCGCGGCGGGGCCGCGGATCCGTTGGCATCGGTCATCGATCGCTCCTGGCTTCTAAGGCGATCGTCATCGTGGCCGGTCCGCAGCCGTCTGTTTGTGCGCCACCGCACATTCGCCGCAAGGACCCGCGACGCCGCCGGACGGCCTGCGTTATCGTCGCGCGCAGCCGACCCGCGCCGCCCAGGAAGCGTCCGTGACCGAACCCTCCGAGCACCCCAACCAGTTCGCGCTGCTCGGCCAGCGCCGCTTCGCGCCGTTCTTCTGGACCCAGTTCCTCGGCGCCGGCAACGACAACCTGTTCAAGTTCGCGCTGACCGTGCTGGTGACCTACCAGCTGCAGCTCGGCTGGCTGCCGCCGGCGCAGGCCGGGGTGGTGATCGGTGCCCTCTTCATCCTGCCCTTCCTGCTGTTCTCGGCCACCAGCGGGCAGCTGGCCGACAAGCTGGAGAAGGCGCTGCTGATGCGCTGGGCCAAGTCGATGGAGATCGCCGTGATGGCGCTCGGCGCCTGGGGCTTCGCGAGCGCGGACGTGCCGCTGCTGCTGGCCTGCATCTTCCTGATGGGGCTGCAATCGACGCTGTTCGGTCCGGTCAAGTACGCCTACCTGCCGCAGCACCTGAGCGAGCGCGAGCTGACCGGCGGCAACGGCGTCGTCGAGATGGGCACCTTCGTCGCGATCCTGCTCGGTAACGTCGCTGGCGGGCTGCTGATCGCGCTGCCGGAGGTCGGGCGCGACGCGGTGGCCTTCGCCTGCGTCGGCGTCGCGGTGCTGGGCCGGCTGACGGCGCAGTTCGTGCCGCACTCACCGGCCACCGACCCGACGCTGCGCATCAACTGGAACCCCTTCACCGAGACCTGGCGCAACCTGGCGCTGGCGCACGAGCGGCTGGCGGTTTTCCGCTCGCTGCTCGGCATCTCGTGGATGTGGTTCTTCGGGGCGGTGTTCCTGAGCCTCTTCCCTGCTTTCGCGAAGGACGTGCTGGGCGGCGACGAGCGCGTCGCGTCGCTGCTGCTGGTGGTGTTCTCGGTCGGCATCGGCATCGGGTCGCTGCTGTGCGAGACGCTGAGCCGCCGCCACGTGGAGATCGGCCTGGTGCCCTTCGGCGCCTTGGGCATGAGCGTGTTCGCGATCGACCTGTACTTCGCGTCGCGCGGCACGCCGCCGGTCGGCACGGTGGGCATCGCCGAGTTCGTGGCCCAGCCCGGGCGCTGGCGGGTGATGCTCGACCTCGCGCTGCTCGCCCTGTGCGCGGGCCTGTACAGCGTGCCGATGTACGCGCTGATCCAGCTGCGCACGCCGGCCACGCACCGGGCCCGCATCATCGCGGCGAACAACATCCTCAACGCGCTGTTCATGGTCGTCAGCGCGGGGATGGCCGGCGCGCTGATCGCGGCCGGCTTCACGGTGCCGCAGGTCTTTCTGGTGGTCGGGCTGCTGAACTTCGCGGTCGGCGCCTACATCTTCCTGCTGGTGCCCGAGTACCTGCTGCGCTTCCTGTCGCTGCTGCTGACGCGCGTGATGTACCGCTTCCGCGTGCAGGGCGACGAGCACATCCCGGCCGAGGGCGCCGCGCTGCTGGTGTGCAACCACGTCAGCTTCGTCGACGCGATGCTGCTGATGGCGGCGAGCCCGCGGCCGATCCGCTTCATCATGGACCATCGGATCTTCGCGACGCCCGTGCTGGGCGCGCTGTTCCGGCTCGCGAAGGCGATTCCCGTCGCGCCGCAGAAGGACGACCCGGCGACCTACGAGCGCGCCTTCGCCGAGGCCCGGCGCGTGCTCGACGAGGGTGAGCTGCTGCTGATCTTTCCCGAGGGCGGCATCACGCGCGATGGCGCGCTGCAGCCCTTCAGGGGCGGTCTGATGAAGATCCTCGAGACGCATCCGGTCCCGGTCGTGCCGCTGGCGCTGCATGGGCTGTGGGGCTCGTTCTTTTCGCGCCGGGGCGGCGCGGCGATGACGCGGCCGCTGCGCCGCGGGCTGTTCAGCCGCGTGGGCGTGAGCGCGGCCGCGGCGCTGCCGGCGGCCGAGGTCACGCCGCAACGCCTGCATGACGCCGTCGCGGCGCAACTCGCACAAGGCGCCCTTGGGTAAGTCCGTACTGGCGCCCAGGCGCAAGGCTCACCGAGACTTTGCTTCATAAGAATCCAGGGAGAAGCGATGCACGGACTGCAGGACCCGGCCCGGCGGCACCGGTTGTTTCCGTTTGCCGCCTTCATGGTGGTGCTGGCGCTGCGCAGCCTGGTACCCGAGGAGCCGCTGCTGGCGCGCGGTTTCGACCCGCGCTGGCTCTACGCCGTGCAGGCCGGGCTGGCCGGCGGGCTGATCGTCTGGTGGTGGCGCGAGTTCACCGAGCTGCTGGCCCGCCCGACGGTGCGCGAGGCGCTGGTGTCGATCGCGGTCGGCGTGGCGGTCTGGTGGATCTGGGTGCGGCTCGACGAGCCGTGGATGCGCATCAGCGAGCCGAGCAACCCCTTCAACCCGGTCGATGCCACCGGGCAGGTGCTGTGGGGCCTGATCGCGCTGCGCTGGCTCGGCGCCGTGCTGGTCGTGCCGCTGATGGAGGAGCTGTTCTGGCGCAGCTTCCTGATGCGCTGGATCGAGAGCCACGACTTCATCAACGTGGACGCGAGGCGGGTCGGCGTGAAGGCGGTCGTGCTATCGACCTTCGTGTTCACGCTCGCGCACACCGAGTGGCTGGCCGCGGCGATCGCCGGGCTGGCCTACGCGCTGCTGTACCGCTGGAGCGGCAAGTTGTGGACCGCGGTGCTGGCGCATGCGGTGACCAACGCCGTCCTTGGCACCTGGGTCGTGATGTGGGGCCATTGGGGCTTTTGGTAGCCCAGCGATCGCTCACACCCCCCGCGCCCGGTCCTCGGCGAAGCGCGTCCTGAACGCTCCGAAGGCACCGGCCTCGATCGCCGCGCGCATCTCGCGCATCAGGTTCAGGTAGTAGTGCAGGTTGTGGAGGCTGGCCAGCATCGGGCCGGCCATCTCGCCGCAGCGGTCGAGGTGGTGCAGGTAGGCGCGGCTGACGCTGCCGTGCGGCGCCGGGCCGGCGCAGGCCAGGCAGGTGCAGCTCTCGTCGATCGGGCGCTCGTCGTTCTTGTAGCGCGCGTTGCGCAACCGCAGGTCGCCATAGCGGGTGAAGAGGTGGCCGTTGCGGGCGTTGCGCGTCGGCATCACGCAGTCGAACATGTCGACGCCGTTCGCCACGCCCTCGACCAGGTCCTCCGGCGTGCCCACGCCCATCAGGTAGCGCGGCTTGCGCGCCGGCAGGCGGTGCGGCGTGTGCGCCATGATGCGCAGCATCTCCTCCTTGGGCTCGCCGACGCTGACGCCGCCGACCGCGTAGCCGGGCAGATCGAGCTCGACCAGCGCCTCCAGCGACTCGGCACGCAGCGACTCGAACATCCCGCCCTGCACGATGCCGAAGAGCGCGTTCGGGTTGGCCAGCCGCGCCATCTCGTCGCGGCAGCGCAGCGCCCAACGCCGGCTCAGCTCCATCGAGCGGCGCGCCTCGTCCTCGGTGGTGCGGTGGCCGGCGGTCTCGTAGGGCGTGCATTCGTCGAACTGCATGACGATGTCGCTCCCCAGCACCGTCTGGATCTGCATGCTGAGCTCGGGGGTCAGCAGCAGCTTGTCGCCGTTGACCGGTGACGCGAACTTCACGCCTTCCTCGCTGATCTTGCGGCCCTTGCCGTCGGCGCCCGCCAGCGACCAGACCTGGAAGCCGCCGCTGTCGGTCAGGATCGGCCGCTGCCAGCCCTCGAAGCGGTGCAGGCCGCCGAACGTGCCCAGCACGTCCAGCCCCGGCCGCAGCCAGAGGTGGAAGGTGTTGCCGAGGATGATCTCGGCGCCCATCGCCTCCAGGTCGCGCGCCAGCACGCCCTTGACGGTGCCATAGGTGCCGACCGGCATGAACACCGGTGTCTCGACCGTGCCGTGGTTCAGCGTCAGTCGGCCACGGCGCGCCTCGCCGTCGGTTTTCAGCAGTTCGAAGCCCAGCATCGGCGGATTGTCGCAGTGCGCTTCCCGCCGCCCGGCCGCGCGCGGACGATCGCGCCCGGTGGCGCCCGCGCCACAGCCTGCAATAACAAGAACGATTCGTGTTTACAATCGAGAATCATTCGCAACATCATGGCCGCCACCTCTCCGTCCCTGCTGTCCGCCCCCGCGCTGCCGCCGCGCCGCCGCGGCGGTCCGCTGCTGACCGTGGTCGCCGCCCATGTGCTGCTCGGCGGCTGGCTGTGGCATGCCACGGCGCGGACTGCGCCAGCCGCCGCGCCGGTCGAGCGGTTGCAGATGGTCGTGCTGCTGCCACCGGAGCCGGCTCCGGTGGTGCCGCCCGAACCGCCGGCACCGACGCCCCCGAAGCCGGCGCCGAAGCACGAGCCGCGGCCGGTCCACCGCGATGCGCCGCCGCCGCCGATCACGCTGCCCGCCGAGCCTGAGGCGGCGCCCGAGGCGGTCCCGCTACCGGCCGAGCCGGCCCCACCCGCGCCACCGGCTCCCGCGCCGGTGACCACTGCCGCCGCCCCGGTCTCGCCGCCACCACCCGCCCCGGCCGAGCCCCGACTGCTGCCCGCCAGCGCGGTGCGCTACCTGCGCGCGCCGTCGCCAACCTACCCGATGCTGTCGCTGCGCCAGCAGGAGGCCGGCGTCGTGCTGGTGCGCATCCTGGTCGACGAGGCCGGCGAGCCGCGCGAGGTCCGGCTCGAGCAGAGCTCGGGCTACAAGCGCCTCGACCAGGCCGCGCTCGACGCCGCGCAGCGCGCCCGCTTCGCACCCTATATGGAGCAGGGCGTGGCCCGCTCGGTCTGGGTGGTGGCGCCGATCCATTTCGCACTCGAGCGCCATTCCTGATCATTCAAGACAGCTAGCGCTTACTTCTCTATCTCTCCCGGTTTCCCCGCCAGCCGGCGGCCGCCACGGCCGCCCCATGCCAGCCAAGGACCCGACCGGATCCTTCACCCGTTCCTTCCGGAGCTCCTGGCATGACCCGTCCGTCCCCGGCCCCTGCGGCCGATCCCCGTCCCGCGACCCCACCCTCGCGTTTCCCGCTCGCGCCGCTGGGCGCGCTGGCCGCCGGCTTCGGCCTCGCCGGCCTGGGCCCGCTGGCCTATGCGCAGAGCGCCCCGGCCTCCGAGGCGCGCATGCCCGAGGTCACCGTCCAGGGCGCCGCCGAGCGCGAGGGCAAGGAGGCCTACCAGGCCACCCAGACCACCGTCGGCAAAGGCAAGCAGGAGCTGCGCGACATCCCGCAGTCGGTCACTGTGGTGACCGAGAAACTGATGGACGACCGCAACCTCGACACGCTGAAGGCGGCGCTGCACACGGTCTCGGGGATCGCCTTCGAGGCCGGCGAGGGCGGCGCGATCGGCGACCTGATCCGCCTGCGCGGCTTCTCGACCCGCGGCGACATCTTCCAGGACGGCATGCGCGACATCGCCCAGTACAACCGCGACACCTTCAACCAGGACCGCGTCGAGGTGCTGCGCGGCTCGGCCTCGATGCTCTACGGCCGCGGCTCGACCGGCGGCATCGTCAACCAGGTCAGCAAGGTCCCGCGCCTGATGACGCAGCACGAGGTCGACCTGACCGTGGGCACCGACAGCTACCGCCGCTTCACCGGCGACTTCAACCTGAAGACCGGCGAGAACGCCGCGCTGCGCGTCAACGCGATGAAGACCGACGCCGACAGCACCCGCAACGGCCCGGAGACCCACCGCGAGGGCATCGCGCCGACCTTCCGCTGGGGCATCGGCACGTCCGACGAATTCAGCATCGGCGCCTACCACCTGCAGTACGACGACGTGCCCGACTACGGCTTCCGCTGGCGCAACGCGCGGCCGGTCGAGGCCGCGGCCGAGCGCTGGTACGGCTTCGACACCGATTACCAGAAGGACCAGGCCACCCAGGTCTTCCTGCGCCACCTGCACCGCTTCGCCGGCGGCGGCGAGCTGCAGACCACGCTGATGCAGGGCCGCTACAAGCGCGACCTGTGGGCCACGACGGCCGGGCTCGCGAACCTGCCGGTCGACGCCGACGGCAACGTCACCGGCCCGGCGAGCTGCACGTTCGCGCCCGGCACGCTGACGACGCCGATCCCGAGCATCGAGGACGACAGCCTGATCTGCCGCGGCGGCCCGACCCGCGCCGCCAGCGACACCCACCGCTTCGTGCAGACCGACTACAGCGGCCGCGCGAGCTGGTTCGGCCTGGCGCACGCGCTGCAGGCCGGCGCCGAGTTCGCGCACGAGCAGACCCAGACCTACAGCTACGCCAACACGCCGCTGAAACCACCGACCACCTGGGGCCAGACCGGCCCGTCGACCGGGCTGGTGGACACGCGGGTGAAGACGCCCAACACGCAGTTCACGTCCCGCACGATCGGCGCCTACCTGCAGGACACGATCCAGCTCACGCCGCACTGGAAGCTGATCGCCGGCCTGCGCCATGACCACTTCGAGGGCGACTACGAGCGCGCCACCGCCGGCCCGCTGGAGCGCAGCGACTCGATGTGGAGCCGCCGCTTCGGCGCGCTGTGGCAGCCCAACGCGCAGGCCAGCTACTACGCCTCCTACGGCACCTCGTTCAACGCCTCGGGCGACCTCTACCAGTTCGACGACCGCAGCGCCAACACGCCGCCGGAGAAGAGCCGCAACATGGAAGTCGGTGCCAAGTGGGACCTCGCCGAGGGCAACCTGTCGCTGCGCACGGCGCTGTTCCGCACCGAGAAGTACAACGAGCGCAACACCGACGTCGACCAGGCCGCCGACGCCTACCTGCTCAGCGGCCGGCGCCACACCGACGGCGTCGAGTTCGAAGCCGCCGGCCGCCCGGCGTCGGGCATCGAGGTGTTCGGTGGCGTCGCCTACATGCGCGGGCGCATCGACGAAGCCGGCAGCTCGCCGGCCTCGCAGCGCAGCGTCGGCCGCGAGAGCGGGCTGACGCCGCGCTGGAGCGGCAGCCTGTGGGCGACCTGGCAGTTCGCGCCGAAGTGGCGGCTCGGCGTCGGCGCCGACGGCATGAGCTCGCGCGTGCCGGCGCTGGCCGAATCGGGCGACATGCTCACCGGCGTCGTCAACCGCGCGCCGGGCTACGTGAAGGCCGATGCGCTGCTCGAGTACGACGCCGGCCCGTGGCGCGCCAAGCTCAACCTGATCAACCTGTTCGACGTGGTCTACGCCGACGGCCTGTACCGCGGTTTCACCGTCGCCGGCCCGGGCCGCGGTGCGCAGCTGACCGTCTCCGCGCTGTTCTGAGGAAAAGGGCCCCCGGCATGCTGCTGCACGTTCCGAATGTCCTGAGCCCTGCCGCGCTGGCGCGCGCCCAGGCGCTGCTCGCCGACGCCCCCTGGGGCGACGGTCGCGCGACCGCCGGCTCGCAGTCGGCCCAGGTCAAGAACAACCAGCAGCTGCCGGAGGAGCATCCGGTCACCCAAGCGCTGCAGGCCCTCGTGCTCGACGCACTGGCCGAGCACCTGCTGTTCTTCGCCGCCGCGCTGCCCAAGCGCATCTTCCCGCCGCTGTTCAACCGCTACGGCGGCGCGACCAACGCCTTCGGCAACCACATCGACAACGCGGTGCGGCTGGTGCGCCACGGCCCGCAGCGCGGCACGCAGGTGCGCACCGACGTGTCGTGCACGCTCTTCCTCGCCGACCCGGCAAGCTACGACGGCGGCGAACTGGTGATCGAGGACACCTACGGCGCCCAGCGCGTCAAGCTGCCGGCCGGCGACATGCTGCTCTACCCCTCGGCCAGCGTGCACCGCGTCGAGCCGGTGACGCGCGGCGCGCGGCTGGCGAGCTTCTTCTGGGTCGAGAGCCTGGTGCGCAGCACCGAGCAGCGCCGCCTGCTCTATGAGCTCGACATGCAGATCCTGGCGTTGCGCCAGGCCCAGGGCGACACCGAGCCGGTGGTCGGGCTGACCGGGACGTACCACAACCTGTTGCGCCTCTGGGCCGACACCTGAACCGGCGCGGGATTGCAGCGCGGCTGGCGCGCGCCTAAAACCAAGGGGAGGCGCGGCGCCGGACCGCCGCCCGCCCCGGCCCCGCATGCGCGGTCCGCGTCCTGCAAAGGAGCGCCGCCATGAAGATTCCCAAGCTTGCGCGGTCCCTGCCGACCCTGCTGCTCACCGCGCTTGCCCTGCCGTCCGCCGCCGACGACCTGTCTCGCGGCCTCTATTGCACGGCGACCGCCCGGTTCCAGTTCGACGCCTGCCTCGCCGAAGCCCAGGCCGACGCGGCGCGCAACCGCGCGCTGTGCGTCAACCTGGCCAACCCGGCGCGCCGCGAGGCCTGTCTGGACGACGCGCGCGACGACCTCGTCGAGGCGCGCGGGGAGTGCGCCGAGCAGCACGAGGCTCGGCTGGCGCTGTGCGACGCGCTCGGTCAGCAGCGCTACGAGCCGCGCTTCGAGCCGGCGCTGTTCGATGCCGACCCGCGCAGCCCGTCGCGGCCCAACCCCTGGTTCCCGCTCGGCGTCGGCAACGTCTGGCGCTACGCCGGGGCGGAATCCATCGTCGTGAACGTGCTCGACAAGACCAAGCTGATCGACGGCGTTCGCTGCATCGTCGTGCGCGACCGCGTCGTGGAGGACGGCGTGGTGGTCGAGGACACCTTCGACTGGTACGGCCAGCGCAAGAACGGCAGCGTCGACTACTGCGGCGAGATCTCGCGCAACTACGAGTTGTTCGATGGCGACCAGCCGCCTGAGCCGGAACTGGTCGATGTCGACGGCTCCTGGAAGGCCGGCCGCGACGGCGACCTGGCCGGCACGCAGATGCTCTACGCGCCCTATGTCGGCGCGGTCTACCGGCAGGAGTTCTCGCCCGGCACCGCCGAGGACGCGGCGCGGGTGCTGGCGATCGACTACGGCTGGGGCGGCGGTGGCGCGCCGCTCGATCGCTTCGTGCCGCCGGCACTGGCGCAGTACCTGTGCGCCGCGCACGACTGCCTCGTGGTTGAGGAGTTCACGCCGCTCGAGCCCGACGCGCTGGGCCTGAAGTACTACGCGCGCGGCGTCGGCCTGTTCCTCGAGGTCGACCCGGAAAGCGGCGAGACCGTGCAGTTGGTCGGGTGCAACTTCGGCAGCCGCTGCGCCGGCCTCGCGGCGCTGCCGCCGCCGGCGGCACGGCAACGGTGAGCGGGCTTCAGCCAGCGGCGCGGTCGAGCAGCATCGCGTCGCCGTAGCTGAAGAAGCGGTAGCGCTCGCGCACCGCGTGGGCGTAGAGCGCGCGGATGCGCTCGAAGCCGGCGAAGGCGCTGACGAGCATCAGCAGCGTGCTCTTCGGCAGGTGGAAGTTGGTCAGCAGCGTGTCGACGACGCGGAACTCGAAGCCCGGGGTGATGAAGATGTCGGTCTCGCGGGCGCCGGCTTCGAGGCGCCCGCCGCGCGCGGCCGATTCGAGCGCGCGCAGCGTCGTCGTGCCGACCGCGACGACGCGGCCGGTGCAGGCCGCGATCGCATCGACGGTGGCCTGCGGCACCTCGAACCATTCGCTGTGCATGCGGTGGTCCGCGATCGACTCGACGCGCACCGGCTGGAAGGTGCCCGCGCCGACATGCAGCGTGACGCTGGCCGTGCCGATGCCGCGCGCGCTCAGCTCGGCGAGCACCGCCTCGTCGAAATGCAGCGCCGCGGTCGGCGCCGCAACGGCGCCGGGGGCGCGCGCGAACACGGTCTGGTAGCGGCGCTCGTCATCCGCCTCGTCGGCATGCGTGATGTAGGGCGGCAGCGGCACATGGCCATGCGCGGCGAGCAGCGCAAAGGGGTCGGACGGCAGGCGCAGGTGGAAGAGCTCGCCGTCGGGGCCGCAGCGGCCCAGCACCTCGGCGTCGAAGGCCTCGGCGAAGCGGACCATCGCGCCGGCCTTCGGCGACTTGCTCGCCCGCAGATGGGCCCAGACCTCGGTCGTGCCGGGCAGCACGCGCTCGACGAGCGCCTCGACCGCGCCGCCGCTGGCCTTGCGGCCGTACAGCCGGGCCTTGATGACGCGGGTGTCGTTGAAGACCAGCAGGTCGCCCGGAGCGAGCAGCGCCGGCAGCGCGCGGAACACGCGGTCGATGGGCGGATCGCCGCGGCCGTCGAGCAGGCGCGAGGCACTGCGCTCGGCCGCCGGGTGCTGGGCGATCAGCTCGGGCGGCAGCGCGAAGTCGAAGTCGGAGACGGTGAACATGCGGGCGGACGGCAGAATTGTTCCATGCCCGACGCTGCGCCCCCGTCCAAGTCCGCGCCGCAGCGCGCGATGGAGAAGCTGGGGCTGCTGCGCGACATCGACCTCGCGCTGCACCTGCCGCTGCGCTACGAGGACGAGACGCGGATCACGCCGATCGCCGACGCGCGCGACGGCGAGCCGGTGCAGGTCGAGGGCGTGGTCACTGACAGCCGCGTCGAGTTCCGGCCGCGCCGCCAGCTCGTCGCGCGGCTCGACGACGGCACGGGCGAGCTGGTGCTGCGCTTCCTGCACTTCTACCCCTCGCACCAGAAGGCGCTCGCGGTCGGTGCGCGCGTGCGCGCGCGCGGCGAGCCGCGCGGCGGCTTCCTCGGCCGCGAGATGGTCCACCCGGCCTTCAAGGCCGTGAGCGAAGCGACGCCGCTGGCCGACGCGCTGACGCCGGTCTACCCGACCAGCGCGCAGCTGCCGCAGCCCTATCTGCGCAAGGCGGTGACGGCGGCGCTGGCGCGCGCGCCGCTCGACGAGCTGCTGCCGCCCGGCAGCGTGCCGGCCGGCCTGCCGGCGTTGAAGGAGGCCCTCGGCTTCCTGCACCACCCGGCGCCCGGCGTGCCGATGGCCGCGCTGGAGGACCGCAGCCACCCGGCCTGGCAGCGGCTGAAGTTCGACGAGTTGCTGGCGCAGCAGCTCTCGCAGCTCACCGCGCAACAGGAGCGCGCCAAGCTGCGCGCGCCGGCGCTGCGCGCGCGGCCCGGCGGGCTGCACGAGAAGCTGCTCGCGGTGCTGCCGTTCGCGCTGACCGCAGCCCAGCACCGCGTCGCCGAGGAGATCGCGCGCGACCTCGCGGCGCCCCGGCCGATGCACCGGCTGCTGCAGGGCGATGTCGGCTCGGGCAAGACGGTGGTCGCGGCGCTGGCCGCGGCGGTGGCGATCGATGCCGGCTGGCAATGCGCGCTGATGGCGCCGACCGAGATCCTCGCCGAGCAGCATTTCCGCAAGCTGATCGGCTGGCTGGAGCCGCTGGGCGTCGGCGTCGCGTGGCTGACCGGCAGCCGCAAGGGCAGGGCGCGCACCGCGATGCTCGAGCGCGTGGCCTCGGGCGAGGCGGCGCTGGTGGTCGGCACGCATGCGGTGATCCAGGACGACGTGGCCTTCGCGAAGCTGGGCCTCGCGATCGTCGACGAACAGCACCGCTTCGGCGTCGCACAGCGCCTGCAGCTGCGGCGCAAGCTCGAGTCGGCCGCGCTCGAACCGCACCTGCTGATGATGTCGGCGACACCGATCCCGCGCACGCTGGCGATGAGCTACTTCGCGGACCTCGACGTCAGCACGATCGACGAACTGCCCCCGGGCCGCAGCCCGATCGTCACCAAGCTGTTCGCCGACGGCCGGCGCGACGACGTGATCGCCAAGATCCGCGACGAGGTGGCCAAGGGCCGGCAGGTCTACTGGGTCTGCCCGCTGGTCGAGGAG